>ERZ780148.398-NODE-398-length-37385-cov-4.164050_pt1 | contig 37385 bp, 28 predicted proteins | sample MGYA00510984_ERZ780148 | MGnify/ENA primary metagenome ERZ780148 (study PRJEB29588, sample SAMEA2160902) | human gut metagenome | biome: human gut; feature: human-associated habitat; material: faeces | place: Denmark | collected 2008/2010 ...
ACATTAATATACTGGCCATAATATAATTTTTGGATATATTTAGGCTTTCCCTTAAATTTATATCCTTCCTTACAAAATAAATTTGTATTGCTGTCACAATGGTTTCTGCTATTACAGTTCCAATTGAAGCTCCAATTGCTCCACATCTTCTTATTATCATAAGATTAATAATAAAATTCGTTATTGCTCCGCACGTAACAGATATTGTGAACTCTTTTTGTCTACTAATGTAATCTGTTTGTCTCTTATTGCATTGCTTAATCCTATTATTAATAATATTGGGCTTATAACTTTCATAATAATTGAAACCTTTTCATATCCAGCTCCAAAAAATATAGGTACAAATTTATCTGAAACTGCAATAATTCCAAATATCATAGGTATTGAAATAATATATACAAATCTAAATGACTTTTTCATATATTCTTTTATTTGTTTCATATCTCCATTTGCAAATGTATTTGCCATTCTTGGTATCATTACCGTTCCTAATGATGTTACAACAGTCAATAGAATTTTTATAATTTTCTAACAGATAGCAATCGTCAGATCCCGACTTTTCCATATATTCATAAACTTTATCTACGCTGGCCGCATCCTCCATAATCTCTTTTGTTGCATATTGAGCCTGGAATATTGTAGGCATCTCTCCATTCTCGTATGCTTTTAATAATTCACTGCCATATTGATCTTCTGGTATAAATTTATAATTAACATTTACCTTCTCTTGACTACTTGTGAATGCTTCTATTCCACTATCCATCATTGCCTTTGCGCCATCTTCATTCATTTGATCATCCACTGCAATCCAGATCGATATATCAGCAGAATTCATAACCACATCAGCTTTTTTATTTTTATACATGTTGTACACATAAAGTGACATTGACACGACGATAAGAAGTGCAATTCCTACTGTTATCGTTCGCTTCATTCTGCGTACACGAAGTTCTTTCTTTGGCTCCATAACTTTCTTTTCTCCATCAAGAGCCTTTTTTAATTCGTCTACATTTGAAAATCGTATTTCAGGATATATTGACATTCCCTTCATAACAGTATTACTTATTCTTTCAGGAATATCACTGTATATCTGAATTGGAGATTGTACTGTATCCTCTATAACTCTATTAACAGATTCGTCCGGTAATACTCCTGTTATTGCGCGATATACAGTTGCACATAACGCATATATATCTGTCCATGGTCCCTGCTTACTTTTTGCCTGATACTGCTCTGGTGGAGCAAATCCAGGTTTCAAAATAATAGATCTGGTTCTTTCCTGATCAGCATCTGAAAATCTTGCAGCGCCAAAATCTAGGAGCTTAATCCGCCCATCGTTGCACAACATTATGTTGTCAGGACTGATATCTCTGTGTATTATTCCGCCAGCATGTATCTCCTTGAGAGCTGTTATTACCGCATCAGCTATAGGTATAACCTCTTCACAGCCTATACGACCTCCCTTTGACTTTAAATAACTCTTCAAAGTCATTCCTGGCAAATATTCCATAACAAGATACGCAGTATTATTTTCCTCAAAAAAAGCATCAACATGAACAATATTTGGATTATCGACAAATTTCGCCATATTTTTTGCTTCATCCAAGAATCTTTCCAATCCCTGCATATACTCTTCTTTACTTTCACCAGTATAAATAATTACCTGTGGCTTTCCTGGAACCCTTTGCACAAGACCAGTTGGATAATACTCTTTTACAGCCACAACCGTCTCAAGTACATTATCCCAAGCCTTATATGTAATACCAAATCCGCCAAATCCTATACATGTACCTATCACATACCTGTTATTGTATAAGCCAACTCCCGGATATAAATGATATAATTCTTTAGGTGGTGTTCCCTCGCAATATCCACAGTATGGACAGACCTCTCTCTCTTCCTTATCGCTATATACTATGTCAAATAAATTAAAACAATTTAGACATCTTCTCTGCATTCAATATATCCTCCAACAATATTTACCTACTTAACCCAAACGGCAATCGCCGAATTGTTATCCATATCCGTACACTTACCGTTTTGCCTTACTATCTCAACCATTGCATCCAACCACTCATCAACACTGTTTGATTTCTTCAAAGTCTTAGTCATTGCTTTTTCATCTATCAATTCCCAAAACCCATCTGAACACAAAAGAAATGCCTGAAATCCATTTTTATTTATAATCTCAGAACAATCATACTTTTTAGTCTCCCATGGACTACCTATAACCCTCAGCAATTTATTCCGGTCTTCATGCCCTCTGATTTTTTTCTCCTTTAGCTTGCGCGCCAGAACCAACATCTGAGGAACGCTATGATCCAAAGTTCTTTCAACCAACTTACAATTTTGAAAATAATATAGACGTGAATCGCCTATATGGGCCCATTTGATCTGATCGCGACATATATCTAACGCAACAAGAGTCGTTTTCATGCCATTTGCGAATGTACCCTCTTGAATATTCATTACTCGTTTTTGAGCTTCTTCAAATATATCTGACAAAAGATCAGCGTTACTGTCTCCAACTAATTGTGTAAGATCTCTGGCTGTTTCTATCGCCTTTGAAGAAGCAACTTCACCACGTCCATGACCGCCGAGTCCATCAGCCAATACAAATATATCTCTCTGATTTACATGGAAATTTCCAACGGAATCCTCGTTTTTCTCCCTGTTTCCTATGTCGGAATATACCTTATATGTTATCATTCTAATCCCCTCCATCTCTTGTGAAATTATATCATATACTATATATCTCCACGTTTTTGCATGTCTGTATGTCGTTTTGCCATGTCTGTATTTTGCTTTTTTTCGGCAAACTCCGTAATAACAACATCAATATCCAATCAAAGCTGCTGCAACATTTTTTACGCCCGCTCCACTCTTACTAACAACGAACGCATATGTGTAACCCGAAACAACAAACAGATAATCTCCACAATCTATTACATAATTTATTCCACCATTTCTAACATACTGTGCAGGAACTTTAAATATGGTTCTACGACTTGTTCCTTTACACCTGACAAGTGCGGCTCCCTGTATCTTATATATGTAACCATATTTATTATTTGATATCGGAAGTTTATTAATTGTTGAACTTGTAAGCCATGTAAATGTACTAATTCTGTTTTTTGAAGTTGAAATACTCGCGCGAGTCATCTTTCCGTTTGTTCCTATTGCATATGTGACAGAATTACTTCCAGTAAATATGACCCGATTTTTTCCAGCAATGAGCTTATCTGTTGAAACCTTCCCACTGAATCGATAAATGCACTTCTTGTTTCTTCCGTTGGAATCCATTCTATATATGCCCGTAGAGCCATATTCAACCTTAACGTTTGCATTCCACGGAGCAGAGCCTTTCTTAACACCTATATAATAAATATACTTTCCGACAACAACAGGGCTATAGCCTTCCGCAAGGACTTTCGTCTTCTTACCATCCTTTGACATTCTATATACATACCTGTTACGGGCATCGGAACCAATATATTTATTTACAGTGCAATATATATTTTTTTTTGTAATTGTCAGATCCGTACAGCGCAAATCAGATATTTTTTTCTGACGTTTTGTAGATGTATTGTACATATACAACCGCCCTCCTTGAGCCCCTGATCCCACTGCGTAATACAGCATCTTCCCACTCATTGCCGCATATGACGGCACATATAACTGCTCGTACCTACTTGTTCTTGTACTGGCATATACATTATCACCACTAAACAACTGAACCTCTGAAACCAGCAGTATTATGCCCATAATCATCACAATAAACTTTCTTATTTCTCTTTTTTTCATTGAACTACTTTCTCCTTTCTATTTGCATTAACATCTCCATACCGTCTTCCAATCTTTATCTCCTCCCCATCAACCATCGTAACGGTCTGATGATTATAATTACTGATATAGTCCCTGTTTACCACCGCAGCGGCTGAGCATCTCACGAAATTATCTGGGAGTTCTTTCATAATCTCGCTGAGAGGTCTGTATTCGTAATATTTGCCATCACGCTGGTCATTTTTTCTATTTGTGTAATATATCGTTACTCTGTTCTCTATTTTGATGTACATTATGTCGCGGCAATCAAGGATATTGACGTTCCTGTCATATCGGATTTTGATGAATTGCTTCTTGTCATCATTGTTCATCTTCTCCACAAGATCATTCATGAATGTCACAAGTCTTGCATCATGTCTGCCTTTAAGCATACAATTCACATGATTCGCCTCGTATATGTCCAGTTCTTCAGGGATTTTGTTTACATAAAAAAGAATCTTGCAAGATGGAGCTACGGCATTGATCCTCTTTGCCAGGTTCACACCATTCTTGCCATTTGGATACAGAAGCTCTGTTATAAAGATGTCACAGTCGAACTTCTGATAGTCGATATCCAACATTACTGAATCAAGGTTATATGAAACAAATCTCACATTTTCGTTATCAATAATGTTGTTTTTAATTTGAGAGCGCAGGAAATATACTGTTCTCTGCGTCTCGTCTGGATTTACATCGCATACGCCTATTGTCATATTGAATTCTCTCCCCCTCATTTATCTATGCGGTTCTCCGCCTCATTGCATATCAATTTAAAGAAATAAATGATCTTTATCAATTATTACCTGATATTATAGAGTCTGAAGTAATATGACTTTCAGGCAATGTAATCCGCACTCCAGACATATCATTGTCTATATTGCATGTTTCATTGTCTATTTTCGTTATTGAAAATTCCTTATTCTATTTTGTCGAAATATATCCTTTGTTATGTTGAAATAGCTCATTTTTTGTTATATATTCATATAGTGCTTAGCACATATATTTACTAAACCAACCTATTTCATTTCCATGAGGGGGAAACAAAAGATGAAATATCGTACCAGACCGGCGGAACACATATGCTCTCTGGAGGAGCTTTTCACAGAGCATCTGGGGCTTAACATTCCCATTGTTCCACAGACGTCTTCATACTCCAACAAACATACTTTCAGCCAATTATTATTTTCACAGAATCCGAACCAATATGACGATATTGACAAAATAATGTCATTTTCCGTCTTCAAGGATGCGGATATAGAATGGCTTAAGAAGGATGCAGATTCAGCCCAGAAACCTCTGTACTATCTCATCCATCCTGACGAGAGCTATCCTACAGGCACGAAGCTGAGTGTTTTCTTTTCCAACCTGGCAAATAAGAACTTTTCCGGAAACGAGCAGCCTCTTCCTATAAGAGCTCTGCTGAATGCGATAGATTACGACAAGCTGTGTGCTCATCTTGACAATCTTATAGAAACAAAAGGCGCACTGGACTCTGATTTTATAGTTTCACTGCAGTCATATCTGAGCAATGTCCTGTCAACCGACAACCATCTTACACATTATTGCTCTTTGTTCAAATGCACCTCACCATCAGAATACCTTGCTACGATCCTTTTGTATGCGCTTTTTGATGATGTGAATTTCCCTGCATATGCATCGGAGGTTGCAATAACAAGAAATATCAAAGAACCTAAGGTTGCACATCCCGTGACTGATCTGAACAACCCACATTTTCAGAAGCTAATGAATGATGCCAGGAGGGTTGACAAGCTACAGGCATTTGCAACATATACACTGATAGTCCTTTACTCTGTACAGATGCTTGCAACCATCTTCTCTTCTACCTGGATCAGTTCCTATACAAAGGGGACGCTGTTCAGTATTGTCATGCTGTGTGCATCCATCATTTTGACAGCTTTGAGATTTATTCCATTCTCATTGCACAAGAAGTATTCGGAGCTAAGCCTGATACTTGAACATTCCGTGCTTGATGAGAACAGTAACACCTATAGCATTACATATAATCATTTTCAGAACTGTTCGAGATCTTTTAATGATATACAACAGGGGAGACGAGTCATCATCACTTTGTTTTGTATGATGAGTATTCTGTATATTGTTGTGTCATTTGTATTTAACAGCTTTCCTCTTCTGGTGGCTCTCGTCAGTTTATCATTTGGTGGAGTTATGCTTATCGACAGCATGGTTCATGACCATATTACCTACAAAAGGTATGATGCTTTCTTCTCCTCGGATCTGCCAGGTCATGTTCCTGCGTCCAGATTCGGAGTGGCGCGCATGTGCTCATGGGATTACGATTCCAGACTGAACTCTTTCAGACACACCAGCTACAACAAGCTCACAAACTACAGTGAGGATTGCATCCGGCATATATATGATCAGGTAGCGGATTCGTCCAAATACAGTTGGGCTACTCTAACCGCTTTCATTGTCACTCTTTCATCCATAGGTGTGATCGCCGAGATCCTTCAGCTTGTGAATCCTGACCTGGAGTATTTCAGAATGCCAAATGCTTCCATGCTCTATTCCGTCACAATGATCCTTATTTTGCTGAACGGTGTTCTGAACATACTTATACTTCTCCGTGCGAGATCCCATTATCAGAAAATGGCCGAATTCTCATTCTACGCCGGCAATCCTGACTCTGATAATTATGAAGTAACAACACTGTTCCGACACAACCTGTACGCAGGCAGCATATCTGAGCTTGCGATTGCCAGAGGAATATATAACTACAATTTGTGTCAATTTGAACAGAGCCTGTCCACATCGGACATCCAGCCACCTGACGACCGTTATCATCCTATGTATATCGTGAATCAGAAGCTGCATCTCATCACAGATGTTGCGCTGTGCATATTTGTCGCATACCTGAGCATGGCGGTATGGCACTCAAATAATCTCCGCAATCTGATAGGCCTGCCCATTCTTGTCGCAGTGTATGCCCTGTGGACATTTGCAATGTATCCACTATTCAAATACAGAAAGATCAAATCCAGCATCCGCAAGCTGAATGTTGAACATAAAAATAAGGAAACACGCTGAACAACTAAGCGTGTTTCCTTCTCTTTTCTATTTCTTTTCTTCTCAGAACCACCATTGCTATGACAAGAGGCGACACGAGAAATACCAATTTTGCCCATCTCATGCCAAGGGCTCCCACAACCAGACTTATTGCAAATATCCCCAGCTGATCTCCTATTCCATATGACAGTGTGGACATAGCTGACGCCCTTCCTCTGACCGATATATCTACACTTTCCATGACCATAAGATTTATCAGTTCTTCCGCAGAAAAGTAAAATCCATTCATGCAACCCCAGAGTATTCCCAGCAACACCGATGAAACTCCATGCCCTACTCCAAGTGTAAATGCCATACCTGATATGAAGCTAAGCGCTATTCCCATCTGCACCACATATCTCCGTTCCATTTTGTCTGCAAGTATTCCTGTCAGAACATTTATAGCCAATGATGCTATGGGCTGTATGAGCAACACTGTATTCACATTGCCCTCTCCCATACCTGAGAAGGCACACAAAGGTTCATTGTAATATGTTATGCCTGCTGTCGCCAGCCCCACCACGCTTATGCTTATGAGAAGATTTCTGGTTGCATGATCTCTGCATATATCTTTGAATGTTTTTATAAAATGTATATGTCCATCATCTGTGCTACATTCTGTACTGTCAACAGATTTTCCCTCACCCCTGTTTGCCGATCCGCCAACACTCGGTGCAGCTTTAGAACCAGTTATATTCGGGAATCTGTACAACATAACCAGTACCAGACCTATTAATCCGCCAACAATTCCAACAGCGTAAAGGATCTGCCAATTATGTCCGCCGCCATCCACGTGCAATGACCTGAGCAGAGGTATACACATGGCTGCTGCCATGGACACTCCACCACAGATTCCTCTGACAGTTCCTCGATGTTTTCTATCTACCGCATCGACTATGTATATCAGATGTATGTCCAGCGAATATCCCAGTATGAGAATTCCATTGCCAAGCAGGTATATCCACAGATTGTTTGCCAGCAGGCATACTGCACTTCCAACAGCCAGAAGCGCCACATTTATGATCATCATCATCTTCCTGCCTATGATATCCGTATATGACCTGATAAATGGCGTGAGCGCTCCGATAAGATAAAATGGCAGCATGCCTCTGCTCATATATGCAACCGCCGCTTCAGAACTCATCCCACGCGGATCCATGAGAAATGTCCTAACAGAAAGTGACTGCGTCTTGCCGAACATCTCAGTGCAATAGGAATCCACAAATTGTACAAGTATTATGAGTGCCACAGCCGAGATGGCTGCGACTGCCAAACGTCTTTTATTTGAATCTGCCGTTTTGTCATTCATCAAGTTCTAATCCCCTTCTTTAGTACATAAAAAGGGAAGCACATCGCTTCCCTTTTTTGAATAACCACTGGCCGTTCGCCTTGATATCACTCAAAGCGTCAACGTCTCTTACTTACTAACCTTCCTAAAGTTCTTCTTACCACGTCTCACAACAACGCCCTCTCCGTCGAACTTCTCCTGTGGAATTGTAGTCTGGACATCTGTGATCTTCTCGCCGTCCACAGCGACACCGCCCTGCTCTACGGCACGTCTGCCCTCGTTACGTGATGTAACAAGACCTGACTTAACGAGAACTGACACGATATCGATGGCGCCGTCCTTGAAGTCATCTGCTGCAAGTGTTACTGATGGCATGTCTGCTGCAACACCCTTGGAGAACAGTGCCCTTGCGCTCTCCTGTGCCTTAGCAGCCTCCTCCTCGCCGTGTACAAGCTTTGTGAGCTCGTATGCAAGGATCTCCTTTGCCTGGTTGAGCTGGCTGCCCTCCCAGCTGTCCATCTTATCTATCTCCTCAAGTGGAAGGAATGTGAGCATACGGATGCACTTCAGAACATCTGCATCTGCCACATTTCTCCAGTACTGGTAGAACTCAAATGGTGATGTCTTGTTAGGATCGAGCCATACAGCACCCTTCTGGGTCTTACCCATCTTCTTGCCCTCTGAGTTGAGGAGAAGTGTGATGGTCATGGCGTATGCATCCTTGCCAAGCTTTCTTCTGATGAGCTCTGTACCACCAAGCATATTGCTCCACTGGTCATCGCCGCCGAACTGCATGTTGCAGCCGTACTTCTGGTACAGTGCGTAAAAGTCGTAACTCTGCATGATCATGTAGTTGAACTCAAGGAAGCTAAGTCCCTTCTCCATACGCTGCTTGTAGCACTCTGCACGAAGCATGTTGTTGACTGAGAAGCATGCTCCAACATCGCGGAGAACATCTACATAGTTCAGGTCGAGAAGCCAGTCTGCGTTGTTGACGAGAAGCGCCTTGTCCTCTGAGAAGTCTATGAACTTGCTCATCTGCTTCTTGAAGCAGTCAACGTTGTGCTGGATAGTCTCCTTTGTCATCATCTGTCTCATATCTGTACGGCCTGATGGATCACCGATCATGGCTGTACCTCCACCTATCAGCGCGATAGGCTTGTTGCCTGCCATCTGAAGTCTCTTCATCAGACAGAGCGCCATGAAGTGGCCTACATGCAGGCTGTCAGCAGTCGGATCAAAGCCAATATAGAATACTGCCTTACCATTATTTACTAAATCTCTAATTTCATCTTCATCTGTTGTCTGCGCTATAAGCCCTCTGGCTACAAGCTCGTCATAAATCTGCATGTCCCTCTAGACCTCCTGTATTTATTTATTCAATGTGCGGTTCACTAGCACCACACAGGCAAATATTATAACATTTTGCTATGCACTGTGGCAAGTATATACACACAATTCCCTGTATTATTTTCTTATAAATCGTCCTTCACACGTCATTTTCTGCCGCCATCTGCAAATTGACATATATATCTCCGGCACAGACCTCCTGCCATTGCTATGAGCAGGAATATGTATGGCGTTGTAAGTGACTGGTTCAGATTGACAAATGCCTGAACGGCATACCCGGTTATCCCGAACAGCACAGCTATCATACCGCCCTCATCCGCAACATACCCAAGCAGGCACTCCAAGCCAGTCCTTGAATCTCTCGAGGTCTTCTTCTCCTTCGATCTTTTTCCTGCAGATTGTCCGCTTGCGTTTTCATTCTCATTCATCGCAGCTTCTGATACCGCAGTTCTCACAAGAGCACCACCTGTGGTAACCAGCAGCCCCACATAACTCACCGCCCCGAATATTCCGGTAGTTATCAGATACTGCAGATACTCATTGTGAGCATTATCATATATAACACCCACCGCATTCATCATATCGTCGTAGTATCTGTCAGTCATGATCGACTTCACCGATTCATTTCCATAACCGAACAGCTTCTGTGGAACACTGAAATCCCTATACGCCTCCATGAGTCTCCTCCACACAAAACCCCTGTAGTTTCCCCAGGAATCTTCAAATGAAAATATACCCATGTGGTTGTGCACCGCATATATAACAACAGCCACGATGCCTGCAAGCGATACGCCGACCGATACAGCAAGTGCTGCCTTTCCGCGGAACTTTACAGTCCACTTTGAAGCCAGCCTTATGGCCGCCCATACAACGAGAACGACCACTGACACTATCCACACCATCCGGCTGTCACTCACAAAGCAGCTCAGTCCGTCAAGTTCTGAATATCCGTTATCCGTTCTTCCCAGCATAATGCTGATCGCCAGGACTCCACATGCCATGACCAAGCATACATCTGCAAATTCTCTTATTCTTCCGCGATATGACGCCCATATCCATGCCACAATCATAGCACCACCCACGCCTGCATATGCAAGGTTGGCATTGGATATGATCACCGCTCCTGTTCCTATAAATACAGTTATCATAGCGCATATACGTATCACTATTCTCTCATTGCCTGATACACTGATATACGCTCCTGCTGCCACCGGAACCAGCACGCACAGGAAGCTTGCAAATATGTCGATATTGCCAAATGTGGATATGTATACATTTCTTATGCTCTGCATCAGCCCTTCCCTGAGTCCAAGGAAATCATATCCCATGAACTGGCATATGCCGACAATTCCCACAAATGAGCCCGCAAGCATGAATATGACCACCACATACCGCCTTATCCTGCAATATCTCGCCATACACACATACAGGAAAAAGGCCAGCAGCACGAACTGAAGTCCGCACCTTCTGCCCTCCTCGCCTGTATATGCTGCTGCCTTATTCCCTGACATAAAGAATGCCAGAACATTTGCCAGAACAAATCCTGCCATGAATATATCCATGGTCATGATATTATGCATATCCATAAAATGTCTCAGGCGTCCAATAAACCTGCTGCCATGTGCCGCCCCTGCTGAAGCATCTACATTCCCGCCTGAGCTCTGCGACCCATGCCCTGTGCTGACATTCCGTCCCAGCACATCCACCAGCACCGCCAGCACCATGAGCACCGCATATATGCACAGCGCAATATAGAACGCCCTGTACTTGGTTACTGTTATATCAAAATATTTGTCATGCATTATCAGGGGATATGCAGCCCCCATATATATAAGAAATAATGTGGTTATTCCGTTCTGAAGTTCCCGCCTGCCGTCTCCTGCAATGTTGTCTTTTCTGCCCATACGGCTATACTCCTTTTATAAAAGCGGTGACAATAATCTGAGTATCGCACCAAGTATATTCACCCTGCTTATGTTATTTCTGCACCACGGAATATCTATCTCCTCCGACTCGGCAAATGTATCCATCATATCCTTCTTCACATCTTCTATGGCCTTGCAGTCATACAGAAGAGTTCCACACTCAAAGTGGTGATAGAAGCTCCTGTTATCCAGATTGATGGATCCCACAGATGCAAGCTTGCCATCCATGAGCAAAGTCTTTGAATGTATAAATCCAGGCGTGTACTGATATATCTTCACACCCGCCAGAAGCAGCTCCTTGTAGCTAAACTGGGTCATCTTGTATATATATTTCTTGTCCGGGATGGCCGGCGTAACAATACGCACATCCACGCCCCTCTTGGCTGCCAGCTTCAGTGCCATCATGAGCTCGTTACACACGATAAGATATGGGGTAAATATATAAATGTACTCCTGTGCATCATTTATCATCTGCATGTACAGATTCTCACCCACATTCTCTCCGCTCAGAGGACTGGACTTGTACGGCTGAACATATCCGTCACTTACGCCACTATAGTCGATTTCCGCCGGTCTATAGTTGTTGTAGCTTCCCTCTGAATATCTGAAGCTGTTCCACATCTGAAGGAACATAACAGTGAAGCTCCAGGCGCCCTCGCCCTCAAGTCTCACTCCACTGTCCTTCCATTTGCCGTACTTCTCTATCTTGTTGATATACTCGTCAGCCATGTTGTAACCGCCGGTGTGAGCTATCTTGCCATCAATAACAGTGATCTTCCTGTGATCCCTGTTATTGAAGATAGTGGCAAAGAATGGAACCACCTGATTGAACGCCATACATTTGATACCGTAGGATTCAAGTTCCTTCCAGTAATACTTCGGCACATTGAACACAGATCCGATGTCATCATACATGAACCTGACATCAAGTCCCTCCGCAGCCTTGCGCTTCAATATCTCAAGTATGGTATCCCACATATAACCCTTGTCCACGATGAAATATTCCATGAATATATACTTCTCCGCACTCTCCAGGTCTCTGATGAGATCATCCATCACATCATCGCCTATGGCATAATACTTTACACTGGTATGCTTGTACAGAGGCGCCTCAGCCACATTCTCCATATAATTACATATCCTGTATGTAGGCTCCGACTTTAAATTCTCCGCTGGGACCCAGTTGTCCCCCTTGACGTTCTCATATACCTCCTGCTGGAGAACCCGCAGAAAATTCTTTCTGAGTTTTTTAGGTATCAGCACATGTCCATAGAGCACATACATGAGACCTCCCAGCACCGGGAATATGAGTATCGGCACCATCCATGCCATCTTTACCATAGGGTTAGTATCCTTTGTTATAAGATACATTACAACTATTACGCTGAGCAGCTTGAGAGCACCCGATATATAGATATATCTGTCCTGAAGAAAAACAACCCCCAGTATCATGATCGCCAACTGGACGACCACAAGAAAGCACGTTATTACCATTCTGCTTAGCAATCTGTTAAGTATCTTCTTCATATATTTCCTGCCTTTACTGAATTGATGTCACCTTATAATCCTGATCCTCTACTGTCTTCTTGAGCACGCTGTCATCAACGTCTGCCTTGAGAGTGACAACCGCTGTTCCTGTCTCATGGCTGACTACAGCCTCCTGCACCTGGTCAAGGGCCTCAAGACTCTTCTTGACTCTGGCTTCACAATGTCCACACATCATACCTTCGATCTTCATTGTCTTTGTCATAACTTTGTCCTCCTTGATTCTATACCTTTTATTTTTATCATAAATGTCTGTCAAATTCAACCTCAGCGCATTTGTAACAACACAAAAACTTGACAGGCTCATGGCAAACGCTCCGAACATAGGATTGAGCGTCCAGCCAAATATCGGGATCCACACGCCGGCGGCGAGTGGTATTCCAATTATATTATATATAAATGCCCAGAAAAGATTCTCTTTTATGTTCTTAACTGTTGCCCTGCTGAGTCTTATGGCCGCCGGAACATCTGTGAGCTCACTCTTCATGAGAACAACATCCGCAGCATCTATGGCTATATCCGTGCCTGCACCTATGGCTATTCCTATATTTGCCCTTGTGAGTGCAGGGGCATCATTTATTCCATCACCAACCATGATCACATGCCCCTTCTGCATGAGATCGCGCACAACGCTCTCCTTGCCGTCCGGACGCACGCCCGCTATTACTCTGTCCACGCCGACCTGCTCTCCTATGGCTTTTGCGGTTCTCTCATTATCACCGGTTAACATAACTACTGAAAGTCCCATTGACTGAAGCTGGCTTATGGCCTCAGCGCTGTCCTCCTTCACAGTATCCGCCACGGCTATTATTCCAAGGACTCTGTAATCTCCGTCAGCCTCCTCGGCAAAGAACATAGGTGTCTTTCCCTGCTGTGATACCTTCTCCGCACTGTCCTTCATCGTCTCAGGTACATCTGCATATCCCTTTATATAATCCATATTTCCGCCGATGATCTTTCTGCCGTTCAGACTTCCCATCAGACCGTTGCCCGCAACAGCCTTGAAATCGGATACCTCATAATTTTTATCCTTCTGTGCATCACCTGTCTGGTAATTCTCACTGTAGTATCCAACCACAGCTCTTGCCAGAGGATGCTCTGACAGCTTCTCCAGAGCCGCAGCCTTCTGCATCAGCTCGTCACCACTGACATTCTCGGCTGCCAGTATATCCGTCACTACAGGCTCTCCCTTTGTGATCGTTCCGGTCTTGTCCATGACCACTATGCTGCTCTTTCCTGTCTCCTCAAGAGCAGTCGCAGTCTTGAACAGTATTCCGTGCTTGGCACCTATTCCATTTCCCACCATGATCGCAACAGGTGTGGCAAGTCCAAGTGCACATGGGCAGCTTATAACAAGTACCGATATTCCTCTCGCCAGCACATAACCGGCATCCTTACCCACTATTATCCACACTATCATCGTGATAAATGCTATCAGTATGACAACAGGTACAAACACTCCCGAAACCTTATCAGCAAGCTTTGCTATTGGAGCTTTGGTAGCCGCCGCATCACTTACCATATCTATTATCTTGGACAGTGCGGTATCCGCACCTACCTGTGTAGCACGACATTTCAGATAACCCGACTGGTTGATCGTCGCCGCAGACACACGGCTTCCTGCAGTTTTATCCACAGGTATACTCTCACCCGAGAGAGCTGACTCGTCCACAGCGGAATCCCCCTCAAGGACTACTCCGTCCACAGGAACGCTCTCACCCGGTCTAACGGCAAATATATCTCCAACCGCAACTTCATCTATATCCACGGTGACCTCCTCACCATCTCTGATGAGAACGGCTGTCTTCGGGGCAAGATCCATCAGACCTTTGAGTGCGTCCGTGGTTCTTCCCTTTGAATATGCTTCAAGCGTCTTGCCGACTGTTATAAGCGCCAGTATCATGGCCGCAGATTCAAAATAAAAATCATGCATGAGCGTCATGACACGCTCACCGTCACCTGCTGTCTGCGCCGCTGTCATGGCATAGAGCACGTACACGCTGTATATGAATGAGGCACCTGAGCCCATGGCCACCAGCGTATCCATATTAGGTGAGCCGTGTATAGCTCCCTTAAATCCACTCACAAAGAATCTCTGATTTATCACCATCACGATTATGGTTAGCATCATCTGCGTGAGTCCCATCGCCACATGATTGCCGTCAAAGAAGCTTGGCAGCGGCCAGTTCCACATCATATGTCCCATTGATATATACATGAGGGGAATAAGAATTATAACTGATGCCACCAGTCTCTTCTTCATTTTTCCAAATTCTTTGTCCGCCTCACTCTCACCGGAACCGCTGCTCTTCCCACCTGAATGTGAAGTATTTCCACCAGCGGATCTTCCACCCGCCAGACTCGCACCGTATCCTGCCTTCTCAACTGCAGCCACTATAGTTCCGCTGTCGGCTGTTCCATCCACCATCATGGAGTTGGTCAGGAGATTCACCTGACACGAGGTAACTCCCTCAACATTGGATACGGACTTCTCGACTCTTGCACTGCATGCACTGCATGTCATTCCTGTCACATTGTACTTGTCCATATATTTCACCTTCCTTTATCAAGCATCAGTCAGTTCGTAACCGCACTTGCCAATAACTGACATATCTATTTCATAAGTCTGGTAACCGTATTTACCAGATCCTCTATAGTATCATCCTTGCCATTTCTTATATCGTCTGCAACACAGGTCCTGATATGTTCGGCAAGGAGCTGTCTGTTGAAGCTGTTGAGTGCCGCATTGATCGCCGACACTTGGAGCACGATGTCTGTGCAATATGCATCATTTTCCAGCATACTCTTCACGCCTCTTATCTGCCCCTCTATCCTGTTCAGTCTGTTGAGAAGCTTCTTATACTCCTCGTCTGTCCTTGTCCTCACCCTGGCTTCCACGTCGCTTATCTCTCCGCCATGATGACAGCAGCATTTCTTCTGTTCTTCCATATATCTTTCCTCCATCCTTATTGAACTCCAGCCATGCAAAATTTGCCTTCGGCAAATGGCTGGAGCTACATGTCAAGTTTTCATAGAAAACTTGACACATCCCTTGTACATCAGCCATTTCTGTTCACATTTCAAACGACGCTGCATATATGCCATCTGTTTATTATCTGCACATTACGGCTGTTAAATTCTCTTTTCATCCACGGATTATATACCCCCTAGGGGTATGTGTCAACAATAAAAAATCCTCATAGACCAATATTTATACCACTTTATCAGTCTATGAGGTTTTTTCTCCTTTAACCTATATGTATGAGTTTTATTTACTCTGTTGTATCCTGATCGCCCATGTCGATATCAGCATCTCCGATATCAATCGCATCTGCGCTTGACTCATCACTGCTGTCTGCATCGTCAGTATCAGTTATATCAGTCTCATCAATGAGGCTGTCGTCACTTATATCAAAATCTGAATCACTGTCAATAACAGAATCAACTACAGATGAATCATATGTCTGCTGGTTCAGGACATCCTTAAGATCTATCATATCTCCTGTGGTAGCATCTAACATGATGAGCTGTATTGGATAATCCTTATCGAGGCTTCCATCCTCCATCTTGTCGCACTGTGCAAATACCCATACAGGGCTGTATGTGTACTTATCTCCATCCTTGAGCTTGTAGTATGTAAGTCTTACATCGTTGAACTCAATGGTGCTGTACTGTGTCTTGTTGTCTGTGTAATACTTATTTACAGCCTCCGGAAGCTTCTTGAGTGCATCATCCCAGCTTATAAGATCAACATTGTCCTTCTTGTCTCCTGTTGCTCTGAAGGAATCAAGGCAATATGCTGAAATAAGTCCATTGTCATCAATGCCGAGCTGGAATGTCTCATCCATGGTGTCATACCACGTTTCATCACTTGTTGCGAGTGTGTCAAGGCCGTATACATTAGGTGTATATGGAGCCACGCCGTCCACAGAACGCTTATATGTTACCATGTAACCATTCTTCTCTGCGGCAACTGTGCTGTTTGATGCATCGCTGTAATCCCACAGCAGATCAAAATTACTTGTTTCTATGACATCTGAGATTCCACATGATGCAAGGAAATCTGTTCCCTTCTGCTCAGCATCTGCCGCACTGATGGAAGCTGTGTTTGCGGAAGCCTCCTCGTCAGAATATTCACTGCTGTAGCAGTATACACTTGTTGCGCCATCCTTAGGTCTGTACTGTATAAGCTGATCCGATGGATAGTAATCCAGTGAGAATCCGCCGCCTGTGGACATGTCATCGCCACTTCCATAGAATGTTACCATGAACTCGTTGTCCCCTACAGATCCGATGAATGTGTCTCCACTGTAGTCTCCGGCTCCCTCTCTCGTATCAGACGCTGTCTTGAGTTGATCCTTAAGTGACTTCATGTAATCCTCATAATAGCTCTTATCATCATCCGATGTAGCCTGATCCATCATGGACTGAAGTGAATCTATCTCTCTCTGTATATCCTCCTTGTACGGCTTATCCCAGTTATATACATATACACCTGCGCTCACGTCAAATATATTCTCGCACACACGCTTCTTGTAGTCATTGTCTACATTGTTAAGCTCATAGTAAAGCACTGACATCTTATCTGTGTCAGGCACCTCTATCTCTGTGGCATTTATGGATACATCTGTGAGACCTGTATCTGCATTGATGCCCTCAAGCTTGCCATTGTATGACTCTGGTACGTCGAGTCTTGATGCCAGCTTACCGCCACCACCGCCGTTCTCGTCGTCTCCCATGTTGTAATCCACCTTCTTCTTGCCACATCCTGTAAGCGCAGTTCCTGCCACAAGTGATGTCACCAAAAGCAGCGCCGCCGCTTTTTTGTAACCCGCTTTTCTCATATAAAATACCAACCTTTCCTTACTTAATTGAAGTAATTATAATATATTTTCCCCGCTGACACAACACCATCTGCTATCACTCTTTTGTGATGATGACCTTGCCGTCAACAACCTGAACCTTGACCTTATTGCTGTCGATTCCGGCAGCCGCCAGCATATCAGGGCTTATCTGTACACGATTTGCCTTATCGAGTATCGAGAACTCCTCATGTGAATCATCAGATGAGAAGCCGTCTGTCGTCAGCTCGTTCATTCTGTCCTTGTAAGATTCCTTCATGATCTTCTCTGTGCTAATCTTGCCGTCCGCAATCATAACCACACGTCCCACCTTATTTGCAAGGCTTATATCATGTGTAACTATGATTATCGTTATCCCGAGCTCTTCGTTCAGCTTTCTGAACAGATCCTGTATCATGTTGGATGTCTTGCTGTCCACGGCTCCCGTTGGCTCATCCGCAAGAAGTATCTTCGGATTATTTGCCAGGGCTATGGCTATGGCAACTCTCTGCTGCTCACCACCTGACATCTGAGATGGATATGAATTTATCTTGTCCTCAAGTCCCACTCTGCAGAGCAGATCATGGGCTCTTGCATACTTGTCTTCCTTGTTACTCTTGTCGAAGTACATAGGTACCTGAACATTCTCTATGGCTGTCATATATGGCAGAAGGTTTCTGGAGTTTTTCTGCCACACAAATCCTACAGTGTGCTTTCTGTACTCCACAAGCTCCTTATCCGTCATCGCAAACAGATCCTTGCCGTCGACATACAGCTTTCCGGCCGTAGGTCTCTCAAGTCCTCCGATCATATTGAGGAGTGTGGACTTTCCTGATCCCGACTTTCCGATGACCGCCATGAGCTCGCCGTATTTGATGTTGAGCTCCAGGCCCTGAAGAGCCATGACCTCCACATCGTCAGTCTTGTATATCTTGACAAGGCTGTCACACTCTATGATATTCTCCTCAGAACCAAGGCGTTCCCCGCCGGCTTCTTTATCTGTGCCAGCCTCAGGATCTGCTTCCACGGCTTTCCCGCTGTCAGTGCCCTCGTCTTCCTGAAGATCCATGCCGTACACGAACTCCTGCGTCTCCTGGCCATCCGTGTTCTCCATGTCCTGTGTCTCCACATCCGGTGCTATAGTTTCAGGCTCCACAGCATCGTTCTTCTTTTTTCTGAATAAATGCTTATCGCTCAACTATCTCACCATCCTCTATCTCATATACTACATCACCGAGCTCCATAAGCTTCGGATCATGTGTCGTCATGACTATCGTTATTCCTTCCTTGTACACCAGCTCCTGGAACAGCTTCATGACTGCAAGTCCCGAAGCCGTATCAAGGGCTCCTGTAGGCTCATCCGCAAATATTACCTTTGGCTTATGAGCCACCGCTCTGGCTATGGCAACTCTCTGCTGCTCACCACCTGACATCTGATTTGGGAAATGCGTCATTCTGGATGACAGTCCCACCAGATCGAGTACCTCTTTTATACGAGCATCCCTGTTGCCCTCATATTCCGCAAGTCTGAGTCCGAAATCGACGTTCTCATACGCACTCATAATCGGGATCAGGGCAACCGACTGGAATACAAATCCTATATTGTATCTTCTCAGCTTCTCCTTTTCCTTCTCGTTCATCTCGCTGTACACGTGGCCGCCGACTATCACTTCGCCCTCAGTAGGCTCATCCAGCGCGCTCAGGATATTGAGCAGTGTCGTCTTACCCGATCCTGAACGACCTTTGAGTATAGTGAGCTTTCCAGCCGGGACTGTTATATCTATTCCCTTGAGTGCATAGAAATCTTCTCCGCTTCCAAGTCTGAAACAGCGTTTGATTCCATGTGCCTCTATCATAATTTCATCCATAGATTAATCCTCCCCCAGCTTTAATGCCTGTGTTATATTCATCTTCTTCAATATAGTTCTTATGACTACGAAACATACAACAAACATAAATACAACAACCGCTGTGAGCTTTATGATGTCGTAAGGATCCACAGCTATCGATATCGCTATGTTGTGTGATTCCGGCAGATAAACCACGGCAACCAGCTTGACGAAAAGCGCCGTAGCCGCAGCACCGACTCCGTATCCCGCCAGACTGGCAAGTACCGAGCTGAATATCTGCTCATTTATGAGCATCTTGTTGATCTCACGCATGCTCATACCCATAGCTCTGTAGATACCAAACAGAAGTTCTCTCTGTTTGATGGATGTTATCCAGTATATCAGGAATCCCACCGTACAAAGTATGATCGCTATGATAAATGACAGTGAGAACAGACCATTTGTTATGAGCACCAGAGGTGACTCCTGCATCTCTGACACATCCTTATCCACACTCTCATACTGCACTATATTGACATCCTCATCACTGAGTGCCTGAAGTACATCCTTGTAGTCCACACCATCCTTGAGATGCATCCATACCTGGTATGGTGTCTGACTGAATGCACCAACAACATATGCATAGTTGGCAACTACGAGGTATCTCTCCACCTCCTGCATCTCTCCCTCGGAATCCTTCTCATACACATACTGTTGGAATCCCGGGAATGCATCCACTATGGCACATACCGTTCCGCTAGGAGATGCGATCTCCTCCTTCTCCTTGCTTGCAATAGGACTGTATCTCGCATAGTTTATTGAATCTCCAACCTTTATATTGTACTTCTTTGCAAGGTTTGATGAAATGATGACTCCATTCGACACTGTTGCAAGATCATTCAGGTAATTGTACCAGTGCTCCTTGTTGAGTCCGCTCTGCAGTCTGGCCGTCTCACCGAACTCCTTGGTGTTGATACCCATGAGTACGCTGCCCGCCAACTCCTCGCCGCCCGCTTTTATGACGGCATTGTCGTCGTATATGACTCTTGTCACCTTGTCACACAGGCTGTCCTCGAGCTTTGTAAATCTCTCAAAATCCTGCTCTGTGTAATACCAGTGGGTCTTCTTGTCTTTGTCTATGTATGTTCCTCTGGTCCACTGCTCCTGTACCACAAGATCCGTTCCCAGATTGTAATCTATTCGCTGTGTCTTGTTCTTATTTATGGTTCTTGCCATGTTCGAGTTGAACATACCCATGGCTATTGTCATTACAAGGAACACCGATATGAATCCCTGCTTCTTGACCGTACGTGTGATCTGCAGGAATGATGCATACACAGCCGGTGACCATCTCTTTCTTCCGATCCTGTATATCAGTCTTATCAGATATTTGATGAGTCTGAGCACCAGAAGTCCCACTGCAAATATAAAGAGTGAGGAGTTCAGGAAGATGACCGGATCAGGTCTTGAACCCGCAAGTATATCGAGTGCTATCGTCGATTTCTGCTTGTTGTAATTGTACAGGAGGTATATTGAAAGTGCCACAAGGATGACGTCCACAAAGAACTTCTCCCAGAATGGCTTGTAATTTACCTTTCCTGTTCTGCTCTTCTGCTCCACTATGGAGTTCTTGGCATATTTGAACACCGGAAGTGTCACAAATAATATAGCTATAACAGCGGCAGCCAGACTGTACACTATCATCCACGGATCTACTCCATAGAAATGTGTATCCTTAAATCCAAACTGCAGGAACGAATCCGTGCTTGCTGCAAGCTTACACAGAAGATATCCTATAGGGATTCCTATCACTATGGCTATCGCCGACAGTATTGCCGACTGTCCAAGGTATATTCCGAGAACCTGCTTCGTGCTGGTACCACGGCTCTTGAGCATGGCGATCTCTCCATCCTCCATCTCAAGTATCTGACTTGATACCATGTAAATGAATGCCAGAAGCAGAACCAGTATTGGGAGCTCCAGAACCCATATGATTATACCGATGGTTCTTGCATCGCCTTTATAATCTATGAGCACACTGCTGAAATTCTGCTCAAAATATTTATCTGACTTCTCAAATGACTGGAGATAATACAACGTGTCCATGGCATTCTTGTGTGTTATCTGTGAGTAGTCAAGCATGACGTGATCCACGTAGTATATTGTGAGGAAGCCGTACTTGCCTATCATGTCGTTGAAGTCATCCTTCTTCACATATACCTCGCTGTCGAGATCTGCAAGCTGGTCATACCAGAAGCTGTCTGAGTAATCCTTCTCCTCAAATACACCTACGATCTGATACTTCATAGGATTGCCCTGTGAGTCAACGGCATCGCTGAGTCCGGTATCTATGCTGAATACCTCTCCAACGACAAGGCCGTATTTGTCAAGGTTTCTCTGTGAGATGATACAAGGATACACACCATCCTCTGTCTTGGCATCCTCGAGTGACGTTCCATATGTTATGTTCACATGATCCTCTATCTGTGGCATATATGTCATGTTGAAGCTGGTCCTGTGATTCAGGTTGCTCTGGGTGTAACCCGCCTGAAGTGACAGGCTGGTCTGCTTCTGCAGAGCATCTATCTCCATGTAGTAGTTCCACATGTCCTCATATTTGCCGATCCTGCCAAGCACTGCATCGGCATCGGCATAATCGTCTACCGCGCATGAGCCTGATCTGCCGATAGTTGCCGGATACTTGTTCTGCTCTACCATCGCCGCGTCAAACTTGGACGACATGAGCATATCCAGCGCTCCGTTTTTGAACATTGGGTTGCACGATGCAACAGCCACCAGCAATATGATTCCAAGCAGGAGACATGCATTTAACCACTTCTTGTTCAATAATTTATGTGATAAAAATTTAAACATTATATCTCCTCTCTGCTACTCTGCTGCCGCCGCATCTCCGCCAGATGAATCCGATCCGCCATCCGACTGGCTGTCTGCGCCTGACTTTGAATTATCGGAACCATCTGATGAACTCGATGAGCCACCGGTGGATGTTGCTCCTGATTCCTTAGCTATGACATCGCCCTCTGAAAGACCTGACAGTATAACCGTCTTGGTCTTGTCTGCCTCGCCGAGAGTGACATACTGCTTTATGATCTCATCATCCTTGATGAGCCATACATAGTCATACTCATTTGAATTGTTCTTGCTCGTCTCATGATAGATCATGTTGTTAGGTATCATGACCACGTTCTCATAGGACTTTGTCGGGTAGCTGACCTGATATGACTTCGGCTTCTTGTAAAAGCTTGCATCATCAACCTTTATATAATACTTCAGTTCATCACTGCCTGAACACTTGGTTACGTGAACCCCGCCCTCTGAATCAGTACTGATATATGACTTGGAGCTGTCTCCGGTGCTTCCGACACACACTCCGCTTATCTTCTTACCGCTGTTGTTCTTATTTGATATTGAAACCTTCTGGTTTACAGCAAGTTTTCCCTCTGATATGGATATCGCCAGGATCACATTGTCGTTGCTTCCGACTGTGAGTACATTTGCACCTTCCTTGACAGCCACATCAGTCTTCGCGCCAACCGAGAGGACTGTTCCCGCCTGGTCAGCGTAGACAGTTATCTTTCCGCTTCCATCATTGTTCTTGTTGAGCTTTTCTCTCTGTGCGTTTAAGCTCTTAATGGTTGCATTGTGTGTATATATCCTAAGATCCTTGTTGTATGTAACAACATTTCTCTGGCACACGAGCTGCTCCGCCATGTAGAGAGTGTTCTCTGCATCCGTCGGCGTTGCCACCTTACCCTTCTGGTATCTCGTGATCTCATTTGTAAGCTCATTTATCTGATCATCAAAATCCTTGAGATCCGAACTGTAAGTCTGGTTCTCCTCGCTGATCTGGTTATCTATATCCTTGACCGCTGCTGTTCCGCCGCCACTGTCAATGACAAACAGCACATCCCCCTTCTTAACCTTCTGGCCCTTCTTGACGTTGAGTGACGTGAAACGCCCATCGCATGGTGCAGTGTAGCTGACACTGTTGAGGTCCTCCACCGAGAACGAATCGCTCTTCACCGTTGCTGTCTTCGTATATGAATCGAGTGCCACCGTGTATTCTGTGTAATCACTAGGCATGACCGCATCTGAAGCGTAGTAGACAAGATCGCCTTCCTTGAGTCCGCTGACTACCTCTGTGTAGTTATTGTCGCTGGCACCGGTCTCTATATCCCTGCGCTCCTTCTCACTGGAATCTGTCTTGACATATACAAATTTCTGGTTGTTCTCCTCGTATATGGAATCATTTCCCACTGTGAGTACGTCCTTTGCATCGGATGTACTGAAATACAGTGACACCGTGTTGCCCACGCTGAGGATCTTATCTGCATCCTTCACACCCTTGAGCTTAAATCTTGTGTATGGAAGACTTGACTTGCTCTGTGCCACAGCTATCTCCTGATTGGTGTAGTTGTATGGCACTATGTCATACTGCTTTCCATTTATCACAGTGTACATGTTCTTATACATGCTGTATGTATTCTTCTTGAAGCTCTCACCGGTTATCTCTATATATGGATCACTGTAATCTGAAACCACGACCACGTTCTCACCGCCGCCGACAGTATTCTCACTGCCGCTTATCTTCTTGGCGTATGTTACCGTGCCCGGACGGTCTGCCTTGAGCGTTCCGCTCTGCTTGACCTTGTCCTCATCCTCGTCCTGCTGTGTGAGCTTTTTCTGCTCATACTCATATAAAAGATTATCGTACCTGTTGTTCTCCTCATTTATGGCTTTTTCTGTTCTGGCCTCTGCAGCGCCCTTTGAATCACCGATCTCTTCGCACGCCTTTATCTTCCAGTCCAGCTCAGCCTGATTCTGCTCATATATCTTCTGCTTGATCTCATGTGAATACTTCTTCACATCCTGGGAATCAGCTCCCGAGCTGTCGTCCCCATCCATCGATGTTGAAGAATCATCCACTATTGAGCCTGAATCTGTACCACTGCCATCGTCTCCCGATGCTGTGGATGCATTGCTATCGGTCTCTGCAAGAACCGTGTCCTTCTTGACCTCATCGCCCACATTCACATACACCTTTGACAGAGTCACAGATGTGTCATAGTAATAACAATAGTCAGTTGGGACTATCGTTCCGGTCTTGATGACCTTTTTGCCTATATCTCCATATGTGACCGGTCTGTATGCCTCGTTTGTACTTACAGGTTCAACGAGCTCAGGAACCTTCTCGCTGTTCTCCTTGCCACAGCCCGCCATTCCTCCTGCCATGACAAATGACATTACCAGGCATGCTATTCTGGCGGTCATATTCTTTTTTGTCCGTGTGCTGCCTTTATGCATAATATTCTGTCTCATCAATTTATCACCACCTGCTCTCCGGCCTTCAGTCCTGATTTGATAACTGTATAATCATCCACCGTATCTCCAACGGTAACTTCTACCGCATTCCTGTATCCGTCCTCATTTACAGTGTACACATACTTCTTCTCACCCGAGCCGTCAAACACAGCCTTTTTATTCACATATACAACGTTCTTTACAACCGGCTTATCTATGACCATCTTGAGGGTATCCGCTTCGGTCACTCCGGTCATATCACTGACAGGCTGAAATGTAAGTTTCTGCATCTCCTCTCCGGTGGCAGAGCTTGTATACTTCTCACACTTCGTGAGCTTCAGTGTAAATGTTGCCTCCTGAAAATCAGCATCGTAGGTCTGCCCCTCCTTGAATTCGTATGAATCCGCAGTCTCTGATACATAATCAGACGAACCCGAATCCACCGTTATGAGCGTATCACCCGCTGTGACATATCCATACTGCAGATCTGAGTTGACATAAGTCACTGTTCCGTTCTTGTCTGCAATGACCTGATACTCCTTCATTCTCTCGTTCTGCTCTTTGATGTATGTATCCGCCAGATCCATATCCTCCTTCGCCGCGGATATGTCACTGGAGTAATCCTGGCTGCTGTCTATGCTCGCCAGCCTGTTGTAATGGTCTATAAGAAGCTGATCCCGCTCCTTCTGATCCGTATACTGATCTATGGTCTTCTGGATATCCTTGGCCTCAAACTGGATCATCACATCGCCTTTGGCCACCTTATCGCCCTCTTTTACCTTGACCTCCTGAACCTTGTAGTCAGACTGCTGTATCGAGTAATCATTGCTGCTGTAACCATCAGGCTTGAGCTCCAATGTCAATGAGGACTGGATATCTCCGCTCTTAACCTGATCCGTATTGAATTCCACCTTGCTATACGGCTCTATATTTATTCTGGAACTTCCTGTCTGTCCACCGGTACTGCCTCCGCAACCAACCAGCGACACGGACATCAGACCGGCAATCGCTGCCGCCAGAACCTTCTTATTGAATATCGCTTTTGACACGCTCTATTCCTCCTGTTTTTATGAATATATTTGATTCTACCCCCTGTCAGCCCATATATCAAGGAAATCTCCCGGGAGTTAATATTAGTTAAAAAAAAGAGAAAGCTTATGTTTTAAGCTTTCTCTAGAAATAAAAAATGCGGGAGATGGGACTTGAACCCACACGCCGTTTCCAGCACTAGATCCTTAGTCTAGCCTGTCTGCCAATTCCAGCACTCCCGCATATTTATGTGATGTCGACTTCTGTGCTCGTCACCAACGAATAAGATAATACCATCTATCGAATACAAAGTCAACAACTTTTTTCAGATTTTTATCATATTAGTGAGCTTTCTGTCCACATCCTTCATAAGGTACTCCTTGAACGCTGTGTAATACTCATGTGTGAACTGTGTATACAGGAACTTATTCCAAAGATTACTGCAGTATGTACTGTCAAAATCATAATATGAATCAGTATATACCAGACCATTGCTGAACCTGGTCACATCCAGATACGGTTCCTTTCCTGCATAGTTAAGTCTCATAACGAGGTTCTTCTGCTCACTACAGCAAGCAAAAGTCTCAAGAAACATCTTCATCTGATCCTTTGTTATTCTCTCTACGAACATATGTGCCTCCTACTCTGTGTCTTTACTCTCATTGGTCATCCCCCTAACCTCTATAATTATAGCATACGCCTCCGAATTATAAAACCTTTTCGCGCAACAAAAGAACCGGATGTGTAAGTTTATACCACATCCGGTTCTTTTTACTTATATATAGAAGATTCTATATTCTATATTATGATAACTGTGCCTTTGCAACCTCAACAAGCTTTGCAAATCCCTCAGCATCGCTGATAGCCATCTCTGAGAGCATCTTTCTGTTGATGTCAACACCTGCCAGCTTAAGACCATGCATAAGCTTGCTGTATGAGATGTCGTTCATTCTTGCTGCTGCGTTGATACGAGCGATCCAGAGCTGTCTGAACTGTCTCTTTCTCTGCTTTCTGCCAGCGTATGAAGATGTAAGTGCTCTCATAACTGACTGCTTTGCTACTCTATACTGCTTGCTTCTTGCTCCTCTGTAGCCCTTTGCAAGCTTTAATACCTTATTGTGCTTCTGCTTTGCGTTCATTCCGCCTTTAACTCTTGCCATTGGTTTTCTTCCTCCTGATCTATTAGATATAAGGTAATATCTTCTTCATTACCTTCTCGTTTGTTGCGTCTGTCATTGTAGCCTTTCTAAGATTTCTCTTTCTCTTAGTGGTCTTCTTTGTTAAGATATGACTCTTATAAGCTTTAGATCTCTTTAAACCGCCGTTAGCTGTTTTCTTGAAACGCTTAGCTGCTGCTCTTTTTGTCTTTAATTTAGCCATTTTACTTACTTCCTCCTTGAATTATATGTCTATAATAATTTAACGCTTTTGTGTTAAAAACATTATCATGCTTCTTCCTTCAAACTTAGCAGGCTTATCGATAACTGCTATCTCTGCAAGCTTCTCAGCAAAGTTGTCAAGAATAACCTTTGACTGCTCTACATGCGCAAGCTCTCTTCCCCTGAATCGCAGTGTAACCTTAACCTTATCGCCATGCTCAAGGAACTTTCTTGCCTGATTGATCTTGGTATTAAGGTCATTCGCATCGATGTTCGGTGAAAGTCTGACTTCCTTGACTTCCATGGTCTTCTGCTTCTTCTTGGCCTCTTTCTCTTTTCTGGCCTGCTCATAACGATACTTACCATAGTCAACTATCTTGCACACCGGTGGCTGTGCCTTAGGTGCTATCTTCACAAGATCAAGTCCTGCATCCTGAGCCATCTTGTATGCATCCCTGGATGACATTATTCCAACAAGCTGACCATCTTCTCCGATGAGTCGTACCTCTCTGTCTCTAATCTGTTCGTTGATCATTAAATCGCTAATGACTCTCTACCTCCACACTTTTAAAATTCAATTCTCTGACATAAGAAAAGTGGATAGAACCATCTATCCACTTTCTTAATACAAAGCATATTCAAACTCAGGGAAACCCTGTAAATCTTCTAAGCTAAATATTAACCCGAGTCATGTCAGACCATGCTGAGGTGAGAGTGGATACTCTGCTTCTATGTTCACTGTTTCACACAGCAATGGTAGAATACCACATCGCCAGCCGTGTGTCAACTGTTATTTTTCTTTTGTCGATATGCCTCTGTGCTGCCTTTATATCACTCATTATCGCCGTGGGATTCAACCGGGATGAACACCCTGTCATTGTCCTCTTCCTTCACCGGCTTCTGACTCTCCTGCGCAAGCTTCACAAAATACATCTGTGAATCAAGCTTTGCCTTGCCCCTGAGATCCTGCTTCGCATATGAGCCGTCAGGCTGCATGATGTGAGCCTTGAGTGTATCCTCAAGCTGTATCTTAAGGATATTCTTTATCTTCTTCTTAAGCTCCGGATCCTCTACAGGGAACGTTATCTCAACTCGCTTGTCCAGATTTCTAGGCATCCAGTCCGCACTTCCCATGTATATATCCTCAAATCCATCATTGTAGAAATAGAATATTCTCGAGTGCTCAAGATAATTTCCAACTATGGATCTTACTGATATATTATCTGAAAGTCCCGGAACTCCTGCCTTGATACAACATATTCCCCTGACGATGAGTTCGATCTTTACGCCTGCCTTTGAGGCATCGTAGAGCGCATTCATGATCACCGGATCACAGAGACTGTTCATCTTGGCAACTATCCTTGCCTTTTTGCCCTGTCTCGCATTCTCTGCCTCACGGCCTATCAGCATGAGGAATTTGTCCTTCAGCCAGATCGGGGCAACTGCAAGCTTGTTCCACTTCTTCGGCTCTGAATATCCTGACAGCATGTTGAACACCGCCGTCGCGTCCTCTCCTATGGCATCGCTGCAGGTGAGAAGTCCCATGTCAGTGTAAAGCTTTGCGGTCTGATCATTGTAATTTCCTGTTCCCAGATGCACATATCTTCTGATTCCGTCCTCCTCGCGTCTGACAACCAGTGCGATCTTGGAATGTGTCTTAAGACCCACAAGGCCATAGATAACATGACAGCCCGCCTGCTCCAGCTTCTTGGCCCACGCTATATTGTTCTCCTCGTCAAATCTTGCCTTGAGCTCGACGAGAACAGTTACCTGCTTGCCATTTTCGGCAGCCTGTGCAAGTGCCGCGATGATAGGTGAATTGCCGCTGACACGGTAAAGTGTCTGCTTGATCGCCAGGACATCAGGATCATTTGCCGCCTGTTTTATGAACTCTATGACCGGAGTGAACTCATAATATGGATGGAACAGAAGGATGTCTCCCTTCTTTATCCTGTCAAATATATGGCTGTAATCGCCCATTCCAGGTACAGGCTGCGGTTTGTACTTAGGATACTTCAGATGGTCAAAACCATCTATGCCGTTCACCTTCATGAGAAATGTGAGATCCAGAGGTCCGTTGATCTTGTATACGACCTCGTCATCGACTCCGAGATGCTTCTTGAGCTCCTTAAGGAGCTTCTTGTCCATTGCCTCGTCCACCTCAAGTCTTATGACCTCTCCCCACTGTCTCTGCTTGAGCTGCTTCTCGATCTCCTTCAGCAGATCTGCGGTCTCCTCCTCATCTATGGAGAAGTCTGCATTTCTCATGATACGGTATGGATATGCACACACTATGTCGTAGTTCAGGAACAGCTTGTCAAGGTTCTTCTCAATAACCTCCTCCAGAAGAATTATCTCGGTAACGCCCTTCTCCTCAGAAGGAAGTCTCACGATCCTTGGAAGTACAGATGGAACCTGGACGGTCGCTATATCCGTCACGTCCTTTTTCTTATCGTATATGAGTGCACCTATATTCAGTGATTTATTGCGCACCAGCGGGAATGGTCTGGACGAGTCCACCGCCATAGGTGTGAGTACCGGGTATACATCCTTCTCAAAGTATTTGTCCACGTACTTTGCCTGCTTTGGAGTGAGATCCTCATGGTGTCTCACAAGCTTCAATCCGTTCTGGGCAAGCTGAGGGATGAGGGATCTGTTCAGTGTCTGATACTGGTTCTTCATGAACTCTTTGGTGCTGGCATGGAGTGCGTCAAGCTGCTCCCGCGCCGTCATTCCGGCTATATCCTTCTTGGTGTATCCGGCATGCACCATATCCGTGAGTGATGCTATTCTTACCATGAAGAACTCATCCAGATTGGATGCCGTTATACTCAGGAACTTTATTCTCTCAAACAGAGGAATGGTCCTGTCCTTCGCCTCGGACAGACATCTCTTGTCAAATTCAAGCCAACTGAGCTCTCTGTTATAAAATATCGGATTCTTATCTGCCATCCTTTACAACCCCCTTTTCTGTTTTAACACAGGCTTCACTCCAAAGACCTTTCTGAACAGTTCAGTCTTGGTCTTGAACACCCCTGCCTCAAGCGTAATATCATTCAGTGTATCTACCGTCATCGTGAGCACGTAGTCCTTGAAGCTGAACTTCATATCACTTATCTTCTGCCTGTGGCTCTTGTCAAGGACATCCGCAAGTCTCAGTATGGATGCCAGCTTGGCGACCTTCATGTAATCCGCAGTCATCAGCGATACCTGTGCCTTTGTCTGTGAAGGGAGATAATACTCGTTGAACTTCACAATATTTGCAATCTCCTCCCTCTCCTTGTGGGACAGTCCAAGTATCTCCGTGGACATGATTATGTGATAGGACATCATGGTGCCCACGTTCATATTTACAAATTTGCCACAACTGTGGAGCATGGCTGCGATCTGGAGCTGCAGTCTCTCTCTCCTTCCGAGTCCGTGGACGCTCTTGAAGGAATCAAATATATCCAGTGCGTTCTGCGTCACATTCTGTGTGTGCTTCCTGTTGACCTTATATTTCTTGGCTATGCTGTTTGCCGATGCAATGATATCCTCGTCGAAATTCTTATTCAGCAGAAGCGTTCCGTTCTTATCCATATAATCGGCAACTATTCCGTCACAGAACGTAACATCCGGCGTGATGATATCCTCCGCCCTTGAGTTGTCGAGGAATGACTGGTAAATGATCGCCATCGGAAGCATCAGTGTCGCCCTCTCGTATGGCACACCATATTTTTCTGAAAGGACCTCCGGGGTGGTCTCAACTACCTTGTGATAAAGCACGCGGAACTGATCTCTTGTGATCTTGTCTGTGATATTCAGCTCCGGTCCGACCTTCTTCAGATTTGCGATTCCGTCTCCTATGGCTATTATGCTCTTGATGTCCTTATCGTTTATAAAGAGGTTCCTGAACTCCTCTATGAAGTTCGATACGAACTCCTCCATGATATTCTCCAGAGCCACCGTGTCTGCGCCGTATTTTGCCAGATAATCCCTTATTCTCACGGCTCCTATAGGAAGGTTCTGTGTCTGGATCAGATTCTGCTTGTCAAATATAGATATCTGGAGACTTCCCGCTCCTATGTCCAGAAGCGCCCTGTTCTTCGTGTCGGCATCCTCAAACTTCGACTTTGCCGCATACGCCTTGTAGTTCATGAATCTCTGCTCCGAGTTGCTGAGCACTGAGACGTCGATGCCTGTGTGCTGCTTTATCCTCTCAAGGACCATGACTGAATTCTCCGCCTCACGCACAGCGGACGATGCATACGCCTTGTATTCACGCACATCGTATTCCCTCATCTTCCTGCGGAATTTGTTGAGGATCTCACATACCTTCATTATGGAATCCTCGGTTATCCTGCCACTGTTGTAGGTATCACTTCCGAGCTCAACTGTGCTGTTGACGTAATCGATCTCCCTCGCCCCTTTTTTGGGAGTTATCTCATACACCTTCATTGACAGCTCGTTAGAACCTACATCGATGGCTGCAAATACCTTACTTGCCATATCTACCCCACCTTTCATGTTACTTATCAGTATGTTCCAATTATCTTGAAATCCATAGAATCCTTATTTATATGATCCAGCGCATCTATCGTCGCCGGATCCATGAGACTTCCCTCAAGAGTTATGAAGAATGAATATTCCCATTTTCTTCCCCTGAGAGGCCTCGACTCAATGCTTGTCATATTGAGCCCGTTATGTTTTATATGTCCAAGTATACTGTAAAGGGTTCCACTCTCATGTGGCAGTGCAAAGCATACAGATATATTTCCCGCACTCTTCACATACTCCTTTTTCTTTGACAGTATGATAAATCTCGTTGTGTTGTTCTCATTGTTGACTATATCGTCCTTGAGTATCTCAAGTCCGTATATATCTGCGGCAAGAGCGCTCGCTATGGCAGCCTGGGTAATATCACCTTCATCCCTGACCTTCACCGCACCCACTGCAGTGTTCGCAACCGGGCACTGTGCGTATCCGGCTCTGTTTAGGAATTCACTGCACTGCAGAAGCCCCTGCGGATGGGAATATACAGTCTGTATATCAGAAAGCTTTGAGCCCGGAACTCCCATGAGCATATGTGCCACCTTGACCTCGTCTCCGCCCACGATGGTCAGGCCGCTGCTGCCAACCATATCATATATACCACTCACAAATCCGGCAGAGGAATTCTCTATAGGCAGGACTCCGTAATCAGCCTTGCCGCTCTTCACCGTCTCTATGACATCCTCAAATTTTGCAACATTTACATTCTTTATATCCTTGCCAAAATAGTCATGCATAGCCTGATGACTGTAAGCCCCCGGAACACCCTGGTATACAACCACCGTGTCTTTATCGACCTTCAGATGATCCACGGGCACAAACCTGCTCACCACATCAGAGCTTATATGTGCCAGCGCAATATCTCTGCCCTCAACACACGCTCTGTCGATAAGCTCATTCTTTCTGGTGATAAGCTGCTGTATCTGCTCCTCCAGACTGTTTATCTCTTCCAATGTATTCATTCTATCTATCCTTCCACTTGAAGTGTCAAATTTGTCACTGTTTGTCCAGCCCGGCACGAAGCTCGGATATTGTCTTGCCAAGCAGCGGGTGCCTCTTGTATCCCGCTATCGCGGACAACGGTTCAAGTACAAACTCTCTCTTGTGCATCTCCACGTGTGGTATGTGAAGATCCTCACTGTCATACACGACATCATCATAAAGCAGGATATCGATATCCAGAGTTCTCGGTCCCCAGTGGATCAGCCTCTCTCTTCCCGCCGCTTTCTCTATTCCATTCACCAGTCTCAGCAGTTCCTCAGGAGTCCTGAGCGTCTCTATCTCCAGACAGCCGTTCAGGAAATCGTCCTGCTCAACGCCGCCATACGGCTCGGTCTCTATAAAATCTGATACTCTTGTCACCTTGGTGTATTTATCCTTGTTCAGCTCATCTATGGCCATGTCCAGATATGATTCCCTGTCACCGATATTTGACCCAAGTCCAAGATATGCTGTGTGCTTTTTTCTGCTTATGGACACGGACACTGTATCTACATGTACCATAACCGGAGCCCACGGCTTCTTCACCGTCACATTTACCCCTCTCACATCATCGTAAGTGAGAAGTATCATGTCTGCTATCTCCTCAGCCACAGTCTCTATCAATTTATAATTTCTGTTCTTCATGACCTTCTGTATGCCATCGCACACGCTGCCATAGTTCACAGATTTTCTTATATCATCACTTCTGCCGGCCTCCTGGGTCGACACCTGCATGGATACGTCCACCACGAACTTCTGTCCAAGGACATTCTCCTCCCTGTACACTCCGTGATGTGCAAATACCTCAAGTCCTTTTATATTGATACTGTCCATACCGCACCTCCGCTATATTTTATCTGGCACTCAGCATCGCATGCGTCATCTTGAGTGCTCTGTAGTTGCTCTTCACATCGTGTACTCTGAAGAAATCGCAGCCCTTCACAAGCCCAAGCACTGATGTGGCAACTGTTCCCTCCTCGCGCTCGGTCACCGGAAGATCAAGTGTAAGTCCTATCATCGACTTTCTCGACGTTCCGAGGAGTATCGGGAGATCCCATTTGTGGAGCAGCTCCAGATTGTTCATGAGGAGCAGATTCTGATGCAGATCCTTTGCAAATCCTATTCCCGGATCCACCATGATCTTGTCCCTGTCTATGCCTGCTGCCAGAGCCATGTTAACCGACTCATCCAGATCTGATACAACATCAGCCAGATAGTCTGTGTAATCTGTGTTCTCCCTGTTGTGCATAAGACAGCACGCCTTGTCGTACTTCGCTATGACAGCCGCCATCTTCTCATCGTACTTCAGTCCCCATATATCGTTTATGAGATCTGCACCTGCATGTATGCCAGCCTCAGCCACCGCAGACTTGTATGTGTCGAGTGATACTGCCACGTCGAAATCTCTCTTTATCGCCTCTATGATCGGTGCGGTCCTCTCTATCTCCTCCTCATCCGATATCTTTGTATATCCAGGTCTTGTGGACTCACCGCCAACATCTATTATCACAGCACCCTCAGCTATCATCTTCTCTGTGGTAAACAGAGCTGTGTCCATGGTGTTATGCTGTCCTCCATCCGAAAATGAATCCGGGGTCACATTCAGTATCCCCATCACATAAGGTTCTTTTCCACTCTCAAATGTCTTGTTTCCTATTATCATCCTTTTATCCTCCAGATATTAAATATCCGCACATGACGTGCGACCCCTTGGTATTTCCCTTAATATTTTATCCCTGTATTGCGTGCACTCTCCAGCCAGTAACACTGGTCTGATGCCTCGCAGTCAAAACAGTTTCGAGACAGCTTATCCGCATTATACAACACATATGCCAGTCCTTCCCGCTCAGCACCGTCTGTATTGTGTGAGCCTATGGCATCACATATCTGCTCATTCTCCTGCGTGGAAAATCCGCACTGCTCCAGTATTCTGCCCGCATACTCAACACTCAGCTCATGATGCTTCCTGCCGGTGTCATCAGGATCTGCCCGTCCCACATCGTGAAGAAGTGCCGTGGCATATATGATCTCCCTGTCTATCGCATATCCCTGTTCGATATTCATTATATACGCTATCCTGGCAACATCCAGGCAGTGCTCAAGTCCATGCCGGCAGAATATCCTGTCGGTCTCCTTGTTCCGCACAGTCTCCATGAGACGTCTGTATTCATCGTTGTATATGATCCTGTCCACTCTGTCCATCTCTATCTGCATCAGCTTTCTATATATCCTCCATGTTCCGCACGGTCTATGATTGGCCCAATAAATGACAGCGAGCCAAATACCATCACCACCGAATCCCGCCTGCCATCAGCCAGCGTCATCGCCTGCCTCACGGCATCGTCCACATCTTCCTGCTCATAGACTTCATCTATATATGTCCCTGCCAGCTTTTTCAGCTCATGCCTTGAAAGTGCTCTCGGGTTATCCGGCTCAACTGCTATGAACGCAGAAGCCCCCGGCATCATGATCCTGAGCATCTGCTCATAGTCTTTGTCCTTGAACACACCACATATATATATGAGGTCTCTTCCGGCAAAATACTCATCTATGTTCTGTCTAAGTGCTCTCCAGCCTCCCGGATTGTGCGCGCCGTCCACATACATTAGAGGTTTGTCCATAAGCTTCTGGAATCTTCCCTTCCAGAACGTCGCTTTAAGCCCTCTCCTTATGTCATCCTCAGTCAGCTCGTATCCAAGCCTCATGAGAACATGTGCGGTCGCAGCCGCTGTGGCACTGTTATATATCTGATATATGCCCGGAACCTGAAGTTCGTATCTCTGTCCGTCATATATATATTCACTTCCACCTACCGACTCTCCGCATATCTCTATATCCTTCTCCCTGATAAGTACCGCCAAGTCCGATATATTATTCTGCTCACATGCCATATCCCACATATCCTCAAGCTCTGAGGCAAGCGGGTACGCCACACATGGGCAGTTCTTTTTCAATATTCCAAGCTTCTGTCTGTATATATCCCTCAGGGTATTCCCGAGGAAATGCATGTGATCCATGCTTATACTTGCTATTATCGTACAGACCGGGTGGCTGCACACATTTGTGGCATCCTCCAGGCCTCCCATTCCGGTCTCAAGCAACAGGAAATCGACCTTTTTGTCGCAGAAATAACAGAACGCCACCGCTGTCTCCGTCTCAAACGATGTGGGTCTTCCCCAGCCGTCCGACACCATGTCATCCGCTGCATCTTTCACCGTCTCAAGATATACGGCAAAATCCTCCTCAGACATATATTCCTTATCTATCTGAAATCTCTCAAGATATGTAAATATCGTCGGAGATATATATCTTCCCACACTGTATCCTGCACTCTCAAATATCTCGTCCAGAAATGCGCATATCGAGCCTTTGCCATTTGTTCCTGCTATATGTATAACCGGGACTGCGTCCTGCGGATCGCCCAGCCTTCTCAGCAGCTCCTTTATACTGTCAAGCCCCAGAACGCTTCCCATGGTGTCCGTATATTCTATATAACTTCTTGCCTCTTCATAAGTCATGGCATATATCCGTCCCTTCTCATCTGTGCCTGATAAGTGGTGCATTCTCATCTATAGGCAGCAGCTCATACCCATCATCCCGGAGTCTTTCAATGAGCATCGGCAGTGATTCCACCGTGGTGTGCCTCGACTCAAGATCATGCATCAATATGACCACATCGTCGTGCTGCAGTGCATCCTTCATGATATTGTCGACAAGCTGCTCCGGCGTGTAGCTGCCACACACGGCATCATTGTTCAGCGCATTCCAATCATAATATATAAGCCCCTCGGCATTCACATAGTCTATCAGGGTGTTCATATCCACTCTGGATACCGTATTTGAACTGCCGCCCGGGAATCTGTAATATACACAATTTACACCTGTTACATCATACAATAAATTTCGCAATTCCTCAATATCTTCGGAGAAATCAGCAAGGCTTCCATATATTTTATCGTAATCATGGGTGTACGAATGAAGCCCCAGTGTATGTCCCCTATCCACTATATCCCGGTAGGCATCATAATAGCTCTTGTCGCGCCCCACGACAAAAAATGTTGCCTTCACATCGTATTTATCAAGGATATCCAGTATCTCCACTGTGTTCCCGGATGGCCCATCGTCAAATGTGAGATACGCCCTCTTCGTTATCTCCGGCTCCGCATCAGACTCCGTTTCGTCCTTCTCCGGCTGCATCTCCCCGGTATCATTTGCCCCATCCACCTCCGATGGTGTGCTCTCATCCGCCCCCAGAACATTTGCCTGCTGCCTGACCGGCCCTCCGGCAGTATAAAAGCCCCACCTCGACTGGCTGATTATGTAATAACAACAGAAAATTATGGCAAGAAATATGGCAACCGCCAGCATAATATACTGCCATCTGTCAGTCACCTCCTGCACATTGTCAATTTTTTTCAAATGATCCTCGCCGCCTATAGCATTTTTTCTATTATATTATT
>ERZ780148.426-NODE-426-length-35574-cov-6.200175_pt1 | contig 35574 bp, 38 predicted proteins | sample MGYA00510984_ERZ780148 | MGnify/ENA primary metagenome ERZ780148 (study PRJEB29588, sample SAMEA2160902) | human gut metagenome | biome: human gut; feature: human-associated habitat; material: faeces | place: Denmark | collected 2008/2010 ...
TGAGCGTAAATCTTATGAAAGGATATGATATGGGGCTTAACTATATCATACAAGGACGAAATGATATACTGTTTCAAAAAGCTGCGTGAGTTAAGACTTACACATATCTTTTTTCTTCATTATTCTATCTCGCTGCTTATCGGCGGCGCGGCAATAGCAGGACTGATTCTGCTTGGCGGGGGTTTACAATTTTACTCCGTTGTGGTATTATGTATTATGTATACACAGCCAACTTTCTTTATTCTCAGGCGCATAAAGATGTATGAGGTAAAGCACGAATTGAAATACGGAAATTATAGCGTGTCTGAAAAGTTCGGACTTGCTATTCAATCTTCCATCGTGAAACCTAGCATAGACAAAGATTTCATTATCTATACGGTTGTAATTCTAACAATGATTGCAATGTTCTTCCCTTACAATGGATTGATGATTATATTTGAAAATCAGCTTCTGGGAATTCCTCTTGTCTTGTTAATTGTTCCTGGAATGGCAACCTTAATATCTATCGTAAATAAAATAAAAGGATAAAATATGAGTATAGTTCTCTATGTTGTTTCGTTCCTTTCTGCTTTTTTTGCAGGAGTGGGCATATTATGCTTGGGCTACCTCGTTTGTCACACATATAATGTTACGGATTTTCTGTGCGTTTGCAACTGGTTTGGTAAATACATGAAAATCAGCCAGCGGATACGCAACAAAAGTGTGGTTGAGGAAATACACGAAAAATACAGAAATATGCCCATTCGTGAACAAATAGCGGAATATGGTCGCCTTTTTGAAGCAGATTTTAACGAGCTTTTTGATAAGCTTCAGCCTGGTATTCATTATAGAGTGACAACGCATTACAAACGCGTCATGGAAAGGGCTATAGCTGACGGCAAGATAAAGTTGATCTGCCCGGTCAAGGAACTGAAGAACCGGACGCTCCGGGAGCTGAAGCCGTTGCTGGGCAGAATGGATTACAGACTTGCCAGAAAATGCGTCAAGAAGAATCCACAGGCAATTCGCTGCTGTGACAAATGTAAACGCGTATCGGCTTGCCAATGCAGACGTGGAGGAATTTGTTCCATCATATCCGAAAAAGGATTTGCAAGGTATGACTTTGAAATAGTATGAGGTGTCTCATGGTGAGGCACCTCCAAAGCGATTCAAGATGGTTCATAGAAATAAACCTGCTTTTATTATATTCTATTACTTGACAAACCATCAAAAATTGTTTACAATATGATTATTGAAAGGAGTGATTCCGTGGAATATAAACCAAAGTTTCACATGACAGTCGAGCAGAACATATTTGTGGCGAAGCGTAACATTGTAGATTATATCTGGAAGTCGGCACGCCTTGAGGGCATAAACGTTACTTTTCCACAGACTTATGCTATCATAGAAAAATCAAGAGTCAACGGCGTTGATGTTGAAGACATCTTGAAAATCACCAATCTTAAACACGCATGGCAGTATGTGTTCGACAGTATCGGCAAGCCGATGAATCTGGATTTTCTTTGCAGTCTGCATTCTGAGGTTGCAAGAGATGAAGCGTTAATGTGGGGTAAACTCCGAACAGGTAATGTTTTTATTTCGGGAACCTCTTATGTCCCCCCTATACCTAAAGCTGACGAAGTGCAGTCTGCTATTCAGAGATTGCTAACTATACCCGATCCGACTGAACGAAGCATTGAAATAATGCTTTGGGGAATGAAATCCCAGCTTTTCTGGGACGGAAATAAAAGGAACTCAATGCTTGCGGCAAATAAGATCATGATTGAAAATGGCTGCGGAATAATTTCTGTTCCAAATGAGTGCCTTGAAAAATTCAATGAAATCCTCTGTGACTACTATACTAATGATACCCTTGAACAAGCAAAAGAATTTGTCTATGAACACTGTATCGATGGTATAGATTTCACTGAACAGCAGGACGATGAAGGGGACGAAAATCTCACTCCTGATATGTAATGCTGCCTCACCACGAGTCAGCTCATAAATATGGTGATTCACTTTTATAACCCCTGCCTCACGGTGAGGCACCCCTATAAATAAACTCAGGCGCGTTCATAGCAATGCGCCTGTTTTTATTGCCTGAGTGCTGAAAAACAAATTGACATCTTGAATTCGTCAATGTGCACAAAAGGCGTTGTATAGGTTTGTGGAAAGTTTTATCCATAAACTAATTGACAAAGGCTTGTTTCTATGATATAATATAATCAAGAAGAAATATAGCCTACACTAAGGAGGATTTAAATATGAAACACACTACACTCAAACTCGTGACCGCTGCCATGATAATCTCTGCAACAGCATTGTTTGTCGGCGGCTGCTCCAACAAGGCGCAGGACATTGACCTTACGCTCATCGGCGGCGATGGACAGAACGGCGAAAACAGCTACACAGTTGATATACGTCGCGATACCGAGGAAGTACCAGTCAACAGCGATACGACACTTGACATCTCTACCGCAGAACCCGAAGAAATCAGAGAGCCTGACATACCGAAAGAAGAAACCACTGCTCCGGCAAAGAATGAAAAGCCTGCTGAAGCTGCTCCGGAAACCACACCGGCTACAACCAAGGCAGCACAGCCGGCTGTCACCATCACGACCGACAAGCCGCAGGTAACTACGCCTGCCCAGACGGTACGCACCGACCTTCCGAAGGTCACAGCAGAACCGCAGTATACAACCGCAGCCACCACTACCACAAAGCCTGCAAAGCAGACTGAGCCTGCTGAAATCAAAACTGATGAGAACGGCTTCCCTGCAAACCCGGAAGTAAATCAGACCTTCGTGGACAGTACCGGTACAGAATATATCTACAATGGAATATTCGGCTGGATTCAGGGTGATGACGGCAATCCTAATATACAGGAATTCCCTAGACATGGTGACTATACTTATGGAGAGGGAGAACAGGTGCTTCACTAATTAAACAAGTTAATAATATTAGGTGCTTCATCGTGAGGCACCTAATATTATTTCATGGGAGGATAAACGTGAAACTTAAAAGAATGGTAACAAGACTTGTAGCTTCCATATTGGTTTTTGCTTTCAGTTCAACAACCGCATTTGCTGGACTGAATCTCGGCAATGATGATGGAACCAATTTTAAGGGAGGAACATCAAATAACTATTGGGGTGTCTACACAGACGGCGGGGTACCCCTGAATGATACAGAGGGGCTTCGTGTTACAATATATGATGCCAAAACCAATGCAAAGGTATTTAATACGATAGATATTACGGGAAATGCTAATATATCTGCTGCTTCGGCCATGCAGTATTTTTCTGACGGCAATGAACTGATATCTAAAACCACATGGCTCAACTATGTTAGTAGCATATATAACAGCGTATCAGAAACAGATATGGCAAAATTCAATAGTACTGTAATGTCACGGGCATCTAGTGGCGGTGGGTACAAATCACAATACATACCTGAACTCGCGAGTGTGGATATAGTATCTGTTAACAATACATCAAACCTTGACGCAATAAAGTCGATACTTGGCGACAAAAATTTTCTTACAGATTTGTGCAACCTCATCGGCGGCGGTCTTACATACGAGGACATCGCCCAGGGTAAATATAAAATTGCCTTTGAACCGGTTGCATATTTCCGATACAATGGTCAGAACTGGGCAATGTCCGCTACGGAGTGCGGATTGCTCAACAAGTACATGAAGAATTACTTCACTGCTGCCTGGAATACCACGAATAATCTCCGTGCGCTTCTCGGACCTCTGACGCACTCAAATCTGCCACGTTCTGCATTTCTGGAAAACAAAGATCTCGGAATCCCAGTTTACTCACCTTCCAGCAGCGATTATTACAATGGAAATTCCAGTTATAACAGCGACACCTGCATAATCCGCTGCATGGGTATCGGCGTACTGAGTGCAGAGGAACCGCCGGACGACGATATAGGCGAGGAGAGTACAAGCTCAGCTGAATACCACACCGATACGGACGTATACACTTCTTTCTATGCAATCAATGTGGGTGATGTGCCATTTATAGGCGAATCCTCTTTCAGCATTTACGACAGCGGTGGCGAAACTCCGAGAAAATATGAGCAGCTAAAAGAAGAAAACAAGAAGCTCATTCATGCCACCGGAAGTCAATCAGGTGTTACGTATTACTATGCATACACTTCGACTGAACTTGAAACAGTATATGCTGATGATGACGAGAAAATAGATGTGTTTATCGACAATCCTGCTTATGTACCAGACGAAGATGGAGAAATGCCATATGTATCGCCATATGTGAGGCTTGGTTCATTCAAGCACGGCGATGAAATGAGATTAAGCAACACATTTAAGGGAACAGTTTCATATAAAATAAAAACTACGTCTGGTTCAACAATAAAATCCGGCACAGTAAACATTACCTGTCCCTCCGGCGGTGAGGAGGCTATGGGTTGGATAAAGTGGCACACTCCCAGACGCGAACAGTCTGTGGTGATAACACTTGAATCTAAACGCGATACGCTGATACTTCTCGATGAGAACGGCGATCAGTGTGAAAAGCTGATCATCAATGCGGATATCGCAAAGGTAAAGGAATCGACGCCGCCCGATCCTCAGGTTTCTGATACCCGTCCGTCGTGGCAGAAAATATATTCGCAGTCCTCGGTGCAGGATCGCATTTCAGAATATGTTTCAAACAACAGTTCACAGGAGCTTAGCTGGTACACTTGGTCAATAGGCGCAAGCTGGACACAACATTGGGACTGGACCGATAAGAGAGTCAGTGTTATAACGGGCGGAATGACAGATCCGTCAAGCGATACACCTTACTGGGATGCTGAGACCAAAACTGAAGATATTACTTTTACGTCTTGGGGTGTAGATAACCACTACTTTGCGTCTGCGACTGCCGAGAGAATGTCGGGCAAGTTCTATACCGGTGCGGTGCTTATATCTAAAGCTGACCTTCAGCTTGAAAAAGTAACTTATTCGGTATCCATGTCGGCTGAGGCAACGATATCTCCGTCAGACTACTGCAAGACCGCTACATACAGCGAATCCAACGGTAAGTATACCATGAAATCCGGCTATGGAATTCAAATAAACGTTGATACACACCTCTCCGGGGATACACAGTACTGCACCGGAAGCCAGACAGCAAACGTTCTGTTCCCGGAGTTTAATTACAACCGCCACAATACTACGCTTTACAATCGCCTGCTTGAAAAGGTCAACGGCAGCTTCGTATTCAAGAAGAACAAATACTCGACCTACAATGACCGAGTGCACTTCACACCGATATGGTTCCCGGACAAGAAAAACTATACCGTATATGTTGAGGTGTTCGACGTGTGGTGTCCTGCGGGTCAGCTCTCCGTAAGACTAACCGATCAGATTTACATCAAGGGCAATGTTTACGATGATTGGCACATCGCGCCGGTAAAGCCTTGATTTTTCTTTTCGGATTTATTACTGTCTCACGGTGAGGCACCCCAAAACTGAATAACTAAAGGCACAGTGTAATTTGATTATGCTGTGCTTTTTTGTATCTAAAGGAGGATTTTATGAACGTAAACCATGGCATAACCGATACCGGTAAGCTGAAAACCATTGAAATCGACAAGTACGAACCCATTCCGGATAAGCCTGGACGCTGCCGCGCAGTTGGTCAGGCAAGCAAGCAGGAGATATTCGACCAGTTGAAAGACCACCTCGAATATGTCGGAATGCTCCCTGATGAGTATTTCATAATTTCAACACAGCAGCCCGAAATCATTCCGGAGAACTGGCGTGATTTCACCTGCAACGTTTCATACGGCGGAAGCGAAGGAATATATCTCGATATCTCCCTCAATACCGCAAGTGGCTCTCAGAGCTTCATCACCGGAAAAACCCTCAGCGAAGATGTGGAGAGTTTCCTGAATATGTCCCGTGCCGCTGCCGAGTGCAACCTCATGCTCAACGGAAACGGAAGCGTTAAGGCGTTGCCGCGTGATATCGCAGAATATCTTGAATACATGAGCGAAATCGAGGACAAGGATTACTCAATCGAAGATACCGATGAAATGGAACGGTGAAAGGTGGTTCAAAAATGATAACCAAAGGGAATGTTTCGACATTCAGCTTTTACGTCAGGGCGTTTGATACCAAAAACAACTACAGGAATTACGGGGAGCCTGCCACTCAGCTCTCGCTTGAACAGGCAAAAGAAGAGTTTGCCAAGCGCTGTGCTCAGAACCCTTTGAGTGTAAATACGATGCTTGGGGTGGAGTATTCCTCCAAGAACGCAGAACTCAATAAGCACGGAGTGGGAGCCGTTGATCTGCTTCAGTGTATTAATGGTCATCTGAATCTGTCCGAGGATTATAAACTGGACGAGGTACTGGCGCACGAAACGCTTATTTCGGTCAACGCAGTATCTATCCTTAAGCGCGAAGCAGACAGATTACAGCGAATCAGCGACAATGCCACTGCAAAATGTGCAAAGAGGATAAGCGACAATATCCGTACCGCCTGCGTCAATACGGAAGCTGCAGAGCAGTTCATGAAATCACTTGCCGATGAATACGGCATAGACCGCGTCAAGGATATCGTTGCCAACGAACTGTTCGGCAATAATGAGATTGTCAATGCGGAAATTGCCGAATACCTCAGCAGTTCGTTTGACGGCAAATATGACAGCAGATTTTCTGTTTTCGGTAACTCTGAACAGCTTGAAATGCTTGCCCATGCAGCTCAGCGCGTGGAGGACAGCTTATCGGAAACAGAATCGAAGCTGCGCAACAGCGGTCTTGTCTATGGCGATAGCAATTCTATCAGAGATAAGTCAGCCGACATCAAGTCTGAGATAGACCATCACAATCGCATTGAGGACGAGGGGCTTGCACCAGATGACGGGCTGAGCCTATGAAAGAAAAAATACTGCTGGTGTTACTGATCCTGGCATTGTGCCTGAGCACCTGCCAGACCGAATACTATCCCGCCGCCGGTTACAGTTTAATGTACGGCGGCGATGTTCTTTATGAGTGGAATGTTGATGCGTTATCAATATATACATTCAAGGGAATAAGGCTGTAAGGAGTGTGACGTATTGAAAAACAACAGCATAAAGTACCGAATTCCTGTATGCATTTTTCTTTTCGTGTCCGGTACCATCATATCGATTCTGTTTTCTAACGCTCTTAATGATATGATAGTGTACGGCAGGCTGACCACACAACTTACGGATCCGGGTGCGCTCATCGGGAATATCTTCACGCAGGATAAACTTGGTCAGTTGTTCCTCCTGCTTGAAGCACTTGTGGTGTTGATATGCATTGTGTATTTTGTCTGTGCAAAACGTACATACCAGGCAGACACATACGCCGTGACAGATAATCTTTCCATTCCTGTGCCGTATGGTCAGGGACAGCACGGTACTACATGGTTCATGTCCGAAAAAGAAAAAAAGGAGGTATTTGATTATATCAAGATATCCCCTATGAATCCACTCGTTTCAAAACTGGTGGCTTTAGGCAAGGAACGGTATGACGCTATTGAAAATGGCGAAGAATATACCCCTCCGAAATTGGACAAGACACTTTGCAAAAGCGGCGGAATTGTCCTTGCAAGGGAAATGTCCGGGGATACCGAATGCTTGCCGTGCATTACCGATGATATACATACGCTGACAATCGGCGCGACGCGCAGCGGTAAATCCCGCTGTCTTGTATTGCAGTCGATATGCACCATAGCATTAGCCGGCGAAGGACTTGTTGTAAATGACCCCAAAGGCGAGTTATATCATTACACGCACTGTTACCTGGAAAGCCTGGGATACACTGTTCGTGTAGTTGATTTCAATTCCCCACAAAAATCTACTCACTATAATCCGCTTCAGGTAATCATCGATGATGTGAATAAAGGTAATCTTGATGCTGCACAGAGATCTATGTGGGACTTTGTAACATTTCTTGTAGAGAAGAATGACCATACCGAACCAATCTGGACCAACGGCGAGTGTGCCGTCATTGCCGCCGCAGTAATGTGCGTGGTTTATGATAATAAGGACCACCCCGAATACCAAAACCTCACGAACGTATACAACTTCATCGCTAATATGTGCAAGACTGTAAATAAGGTCATGCCGATTGACGCATACATGAACAAGCTGCCGGATAGTCACCCGGCAAAAAGCCTTATGGCGATTGCCAAGATAGCTCCGGACAAAATGGGCGGATCATTCTTTACATCGGCGCTGACCACGCTGCGACTGTATATAACTAACGATATGTATAACATAACTAAAGAGTCTGAGTTTTCCCTTGAGGATATGGGGGCTAAACCAAAGCAGGCTCTTTTTTATTTGCTACCTGACCAGAAAACTACCTATTATCCTATTGTGTCGCTTCTTGTGGCACAGCAGTATGAACAGCTTGTAACCTATGCGAAAACACGAGGAAACCGACTTCCCAACCGTGTGAATTTCATACTTGATGAGTTCGGCAACTTTACTGCTATTCCGGATATCCAGTCAAAAATGACCGTAGGCGGTGGCTATGGAATACGCTGGAACCTGTTCATTCAGGATTTTAATCAGCTCATAGACAAATACGGACAGGAGGTCGCAAAGATCATTCAGTCCAACTGTCATTTCTGGATCTATCTGCATTCGCAGGATAACTCAACGAACAAGGAAATATCCGACAGACTGGGCAAATACACCACATCGACCTATTCTCTGGACGGAACGACGCAGAAATATGCTGCACCGTCAAGCTCTACCAACATACAGCTTTCTGAACGCAGCCTGCTTTTCCCTGATGAGGTTGCATTAATCCAGCGACCTTATCAGATAGTTACATCAATTTATAAGCCGGTGGTCATGAAGTCACCGGACATTTCACAATGGATGTTCAATATCATGCTGGGCATGGGCGATAAAGCGCACAACACCAAGCTCATCGATCTTGATGAAAAACTTCGTCCGGAACGTGGCACAGCGTTCACCGAACAAATACTTTGGAAACCCTGGGAGGAAATCTTGCATACAGCTGCTCCCGTGCAGGCTGCCTCGCCAAGATTTTCCGAACCTGGTTTACATAACAAACCACCATACTTCAGAAAGGGGTGAAATAAATGAAAAAGCTCAAAAGGTTCATCTCAATGATCATGGCAATGGCGACATCTGCTATGCTGGCTATAACAGCCAATGCAGAAGGCGGCGACCTTGCTTCATCTAAAGCAGTGACTGGTACAAAGGCGCTGCTTGATGATCTCTCCAATGTGCTACTGGTAGTCGCTCCGATTGCTGGTACAGCTTGCGTGATCTATTTTGCTGTGCGTCATGGTGCAGCAGATGAAATGGATCAGAAAAAATGGAAGCAGCGCATTGTTGTTGCTGTCGTTTCCATAGTAGTTGCTGTAGTGGCTTCGGCTCTCATCAAGGTACTCGTAAGCTATTACCAGTAAGGAGAGGTAACATGACCACAGATTACACATCGGGATTTCCACCCTAGCTTTGGTAATTCCTTTCGGCAAAACTTCTTACGGAGGAAACACCATGAATATTTCATGCGAACCCAGGAACATACGCATTTTATCGAGCAATGGTAATCGACTTGCGACTGCAAGCATTACCATTGACGGAGCCTTTGTCGTTCGCAATCTCAGCCTTATGAACGGCTCAAAGGGTATGTTTGTGAATATGCCCCAGCAGAAAGGTGTTGACGATAAGGGAAACACCAAGTATTACGATATTGCTTTTCCGCTTACCGCAGAGCTTAGAACAGCAATATCAGAGGCGGTCATTGGCGCTTACAAAGAACGTCTGAAAGAGCTTCAGACCAATGCGGCGCATGACGATACACATTCCGAAGCCAACACGTCAGCTGAGGATTATGAAGAAGACGACGTGAACGAAAGATTTTAATTTACAGGAGGATTTCTAACATGAAGACAATCAGAAACAAGCTCATTTTCAAGGCGTTCCAGGCAAAGGAAGCAGCAAGAGAAAAGGGACTTATGCTCAAGGCAAGAGTGCTGGACACAACCGGCGAGGGATATGTTGATACTGCTGTCAAGATCATCATCGCCGTTGTAATCGGCGGACTGCTCCTTGCAGGACTGGTCGCACTGTTCAACACAGTGATCATGCCCAGAGTAAACACCGAGGTCAACAGCCTGTTCGATGCTGCTTAATACATCGGCATTCATCGTTGATAGGGGCGCATTACTGCGCCCCTATTTCAGATGAGAAAGGTACATAAATGACTTTTATACTCATCATTCTTATCGGAGCAATTCTATCAGGAATTGTGTCGCTTTTTTTCTCGTCGGAAATGCTTGTAGGTCTGTATGATGTCGTATTCAATAGTGGAATTACAATGCAGACGATAACAGGAGTGGAGTTTTTTGGACTTATAATGCCCATATCATATGGTGTGGGAATAAGCCTTATAATCCTCAAATTCTTGAAGAAAGCCTTTGACATCTATGTTCTCTGGACTGACGGTGATCCTGACGCGGATCCGTTTTTACTGCTGACTAATTTTGTCCGGGCGGTAGGAACTGCGCTGATATTCCAATGGCTCTACGGATTATTTGTCGATATATTCCGCGATATCACGAATACCATCATTGACCGAATCAATTCAAACTGCAATCCGACCGTTGAATGGGTCAATTCCATAACCAGTCTGGGAATAGTTCCTGCAATATGCGGACTGATATTCATTATATGCTACCTGATATTGCTTTTGTCATTCATGGCGCGTGGGGTTGAGATGATGGTCATGCGCATTGGCGTACCGCTTGCCTGCGTGGGACTGCTTGACAACGACAAAGGAGTTTTCCGGGCATATATCAATCAGTTCGTAAAGGCATTCGCGACAACCATAGTGCAGATCATGCTCTGTAAAATCGGTCTTTCCCTAATGCTTAATTCTACCATGATTACGGGACTGAACATATTCTGGGGTATCGCCTGCATGATTGCTGCCATATCTATGCCCAAGATACTCAGAGAATTCCTTGTCCCCACCGGCGGCGATGGACACATTGGCAATACAGTATTCCAGACCGTGCACGTTGCTTCGCTTGCAAAGAGTGTCTTTACCAAGTAGGCGGTGAGTTATGGACACATTAAACACATTGAGCCTGTGTATGCAGGGGATCATTTCAGCCGGACTGATTATGAGAATCATCTTTTGTGCTATCAAGCTCATGCATGAGGAAGACGAAGCTGCCAGGTACAAAAAACGTATCAAAAATTCAGTTGTAATGCTGATAATTGCGCAGCTGATATTCCCGATAAAAGAAATTCTGACATCATATCTCGGAAACGGCTATTAAGGAGACACACATGGACGATGACAAGCTGTATATTCCGTATGGTCTTTCCATTGACCAGGAATACTTTCCCGGCTTCGGCGGCAGAGAGCTGCGACAGTTCTTTGTCGGAATACTCGGCTCAGGAATAATCGGAGCGCTGCTGCTTATTTTTACCGGGCAGCTCCTTGCACTGATAGTTGCGCTGATGATTGGCGCAGCTGGCAGCATGATGGCTGTACGCAAGGATCCGTATACTCGAATATCTGTTGTTGGTCAGATATCTGATATAATACATTTCCACAAGTCCCAGAAGCATTACAAGTACATCTACACTGCGCCGTGGGATATCAAGTGACTGTTTTTTCGCTGGTGGCGATTTATCTTTTCGGAATATCCCGTCAGGATATACGCTACCACGAAATATCGAACTTCGCCCCGGTAGTACTCATTCTTGCAAGCCCGTTCATAAGCACCACACCAACAGTGGAACGAATGGTAGGCTTGTTTGGACTTTTTCTGCCGCTAATGGCAGTCAACTTTCTCACCAATGGCTTTGGCATGGGAGATGTAAAGCTATGTGCGGCTTTCGGCTGGGTTCTTGGAGCGTTTACCGGATACTGTTCACTTGCCGTTGCACTCACAGTAGCTGTTGTAGTGGGAAAAATCACGAATAACAAATTGCTGCCGCTAGCTCCCTTTTTATCTGGAGCAGGAATGGCAGCAATTATTTTTAGGGAGGTTTTAATTTCATGTTAAAAAACCGCACGCTTATCGGAATTGTTCTGATCGTAGCAGCAATCGGACTTTGCTTCGGCATATCTCCGCTGTTCAATACGATTCTCGCAAGCAAAACGACTATAATCAGGTTGAAGCAGGACATTCCGCAGGGAGTTCAGATCACCGGCTCTATGCTCGAAGCTGTTGAAGTAGGCTCTATGAACCTGCCGGCAGATATGCAGAATGACCCGAAAAAGATAATCGGCAAGTATTCCGTTACTGCTATGTTCGCCGGCGACAGCTTCAACGATAAGAAGCTCTCGGATACAATAGACACTTCGGACAGCCTGCTCCGTCAGCTGAAGCCAAACGAAACCGCTATGTCCGTTACAGTCAAATCTCTTGCAAACGGACTTTCTGGCAAGCTCCAGCAGGGCGACATTATCCAGATCGTTTCCGTTGACGAGGACGATAAGGCGCAGATTTTTGAGGAACTCCAGTATGTAGAGGTCCTTGCGACCACTTCGGACAAAGGCTCTGATAACACTTACAATGACGGCGAAGTTAATGCGAATGCGGAAGACGAGGAGGAACAGTCACTCTATGCGACTGTGACTATCATTCTGCAGGACAGAGCACAGGCACTGAGATTAGCGGAATGCGAAAACACTTCTCTTCATGCAATATTCGTATGCCGCGGCGATGAAGAATACAAGCAGAAGTGCCTTAAAGCACAGCTTGACCTCCTTACTGGCGGCGCTGATGAAACAGCAGAAGCTACATCTGAAGCTGATACCGAGGAAGCTCAGCCGGCGATGAATATTCCCGAAAATAAAAATCAGAATAACGCTCCTGCAGGAAGTGAGGAAGCAGCTCATGGCGCATAAGATTATTGCCGTATACGGAAACTCCGGAAGCTACAAGACAACCACGGCGCTTTCCCTTGCCAGGTATATGGCTACTAAGGGAACCAACATTATTCTTGTCGGCGCTGATACTACCAAACCGCTTCTTCCTATTGCGGCTCCTCTTGAGAGCAAGTTCGCCGGTTCTCTGGGCAAGGCTCTTTCCTCTGTCGATTTCGATCGTGATATGATTCTCAAGAATATCTACATGGCAACAGACCATGTTGGAATACTGTCCTACAACATCCGCGAGAATGCCAATACTTATGCAGTTGTATCACAGGAACGCATTGATGATCTGTATATGCAGCTCAGACAGCAGTCTGACACAGACATCATCGTTGACTGCACGTCTGATATTTCACAGAGCAAACTGACGGCAAAGGCTGTAATTACCGCTGATGTGGTTATTGAACTGCTCACCTGCGACACTAACGGCCTGGTTTTTGACGGGTCGCAGGAGCCGATATTACAGTCAGAGCAGTATACATATCGTAAGTTCGTTCGAATGATGTCACTCAGCAGCGTTTTCAAGCAGGACGAAGCTGCCATGAAAAACGCAATGGGGCGTATTTCCGGCACGATTCCCTACTGCCCGAAAGCAGCGGAATATCTCAATCAGGGTACGCTGCTGACCAAAGGCGTTGATGACCGCACATATAACACGACCATAAAATCGCTTGCGGAAATAATAATGAAGGAGGAATGATCATGGGATTTTCTTTCAAAAATCTTTTCAAAAAGGATGAACCCCAGGAAAACACCGAGCACGTTTCTCTTGAGAAAAGCGCCGAATCAGATTCTGCAAAGACCGAAGCCAGGGCAAAGCACAAAAAGGGTGAAGTGGTAATCGCCGATTCCGGAAATGTCAAGGAAGTATCCCGAGTAATGCTGAAGTTCGATCAGCTCCTCCGGGCAACACAGGAATATATGTCCAAAACATACGGACTTGAACTGTACTCATCTGACAAGCGCGACACCATGAAGCAGCTTATCAAGCAGTATATGAAAGATAATAACTACTATATTGCTGGTGTTACGCTTGCGGACGCTGCTGACCAGCTCTACCGCGAAATGGCGGAATATTCATTTCTGACGCCGCTTCTCGCTCGGAAGGACATTGAGGAAATCAACATCAATGCCTGGGACGACATACAGATTATTCCCTCAAAGGGTAAGCCATACAAGCTGGAAGAGCATTTCACATCACCGCAGCACGCTCTCGACGTAGTGCGCCGTATGCTTCATAATAACAAGCTGGTATTCGATGCTTCCCGACCGCTTGTCACCGGATTTCTTGACAAGAATATCCGTATCTCTGCCGTGCATTCGCTTGTTGTAGGCGAAGATGTCGGTGTTGCCGTGTCTATCCGTATCGTCAATCCATGCAAGATAACCAAGAAGCAGTTCATCGAGAGCGAAATGTGTACAGAGGAAATATACGATTTCCTTGTTATATCGTTCGTACATGGTATTTCTCAGGTATATGCCGGCGCAACGGGTTCCGGAAAAACAACGTTCATGGCTGATATAATGAGCAACTTCCCGGACGACAGACGTCTTATCACCATTGAGAAATCTGTGCGTGAGTTTATGCTCAAGAAGTATGCTGATAACGGAAAGGCAATCAACAATGTCGTTCATTTTGTTACTTACGAAAGCGATGATCCGAGCCGCTGTGTAACCATGCGCGACCTGCTCACCAAGTGCCTGACAATGGATCCGGACAGTATATGCGTTGCCGAAATGAAGAACGAGGAAGCATGGGAAGCGCAGGAAGCAGCACGAACCGGACACACGGTACTCACGACAACTCACGCTTCTGGCGTAAAAGGCGTATATCCCCGTCTTGCAACGCTCTGTATGCAGCTTTATGGCGATACTCCGATGAATACTCTTCTGTCATTTGTTACGGAAGCATTCCCGATTGCAGTATTTCTCAAGAAGCTCGATGACGGCAGGCGTCATATCATGGAAGTAGCGGAATGCGTCGGTGTAAATGTGGAAGAGAGCAAAGCCATTACGCGTACACTCTGGAAATACAATGTAAAATCCGAAAAGAAAATAGACGGTAAGATCGTAATCGACGGCGAGTTTGTAAGAGTAAATCCCATATCAAAGGAGCTGCACGACAGAATGCTCGAAAATGGCGTTCCCGAGGATATGCTCAGAAAATATTCGGAGGAGGTGCGTTAATGGATAGGGTAATTTATCTTTTCGGCGCTCTGCTTATGTCCGCCGGCATTGTTATCCTGCTCGGTATAACTCCCGAAATAATAACGCAGGACATTATGTCACTGATGTCACGGCAGCGCAGCTTAAAGTATCGTGTAGCAAAAGCCCAGGGCAAGGTAAAGCAGAACCGGCTTCAGACTGCCATCATGAATATCAAGAATGCGCTTATAGCCACACATTCTGAGAACAAGTTCTCTCTGCTGATTTCTGTTTCTCTTATTGGTATCTGCGCTGGATTTCTGCTGGCGGCTTTGCTTCAGAATCTGCTTCTTATACCCATATTTTCGGGTATATGCGTGATACTGCCGTATGCTTACGTCAATGTACTGCTGTCCAACTACAACCGGCGTATCTCCGAAGAACTGGAAACGGCGCTTTCAATCATCACGACCAACTATGTGTCCAATGATGATATCATCTACGCTGTGGAGCAGTCCATTGACTACATCAATCCGCCGGTTCAGCAGGCTTTCCGGAAGTTCCTCACCCAGACGAAACTCATCAACTCCAATGTAAAGCTGGCTATCGAGCAGCTCAAGGGAGAAATTAATAATGAGATATTCCATGAGTGGTGCGACAGCCTTATTGAGTGTCAGGATAACGTTACGCTGAAGAAAACTCTCCAGCCCATCACTACAAAACTTTCGAACGTGCGCATTATCAATGCAGAACTTCGGAATATGCTGATGAGCCCACGCCGCGAACACGTTATGATGGTGTTTATCCTGCTGGCAAATTACCCGATTCTGTACTTCCTCAACTCAGACTGGTTCAAAGTGCTTACTGACACCTTTGTCGGACAGGTGGTAAATTCCATTGTTGCAATAGTCGTGATCGTGACGGTAATCCTGGCATACAAGTACACTCAGCCCATTCAGTATAAGAGGTGATGTGACATGAGTATATACAATATTGCACTCTACGCAGCAATCGCTGTAATAAGCCTTGTGTTTGCAGGCGGACTGTACTGCTTTGCTCTTATTCTGTTAAAGGTACCGGCAAAGCGTACAACTAATGCAATCAAGTCTATCGCTTCGAGAAATCGTCCCTCTGCAGCCGGCTTTAAAAATACATACAACGATATTGCGCTGTTTGTATCACGGTTTATTCACCTGAACGAATTCAAGAAAAAGGAGCTTACCGACAGCCTGAAAATAGCAAACATCGCTATGTCACCTGAGCTGTTCACGGCAAGGGCGCTGGTGAAATCCGCCGGCATAATGCTGCTGTCCATTCCGTTCTTTTTCTTCCTGCCTATATTCGGGCTGCTGATTATCGCCCTGGGAATTCTTGTATACTTTCAGGAAAAGCAGAAAGTCGATTCCTGCATAAAAGAAAAGCGCAGGCAAATCGAGTTCGACCTGCCACGGCTTGTATACGCTATATCCCAGGAGATACAGATGACGCACGATGTAATCTCAATTCTGGAACGGCATAAGGACAATTTCTCACCGTATCTCAACGAGGAAATCGAGATAACCATAGCGGATATGCGTACCGGCAACTACGAAGCCGCAATCACCAGATTTGAGGGACGTATCGGCAGTACCAATTTGTCTGAGGTGTGCCGTGGCTTTATACAGATGATACGTGGTGATGATACGTCGGTATATTGGGAAACTCTCAGTGTTCGGTTTGAGGAATTACAGCGCCAGCACCTCCGCAGCATTGCGCTGAAGATACCGCCAAAAGTTCACCGGCTGTCATTCTTCCTGATGATGTGCATGATGCTGCTCTATGTTGTAGTACTTGGCTGGGAGCTTATCAGTAACATGGGAATTCTGTTCAGATAAGGAGGCAGTAATGAAAAAACTTCTTAAACGGCTCAGATCCACTCGTGGCGAGGGATATATCGACATCTCTGTTGCAGTATTGGTAGTGATGATATTGCTGGTGGCAGTCATTAAGATCGCACCGGTATTCATCACGAAAATGACGATCAACAACTATGCAAACGAGCTTTGCCGCGAAGCTGAAATAGCCGGTCGTGTCGGCACAGAAACAACTACACGGCTTGACCGCCTTAACGAATCCCATCCTGACCTCAATCCTACCATTACATGGTCAAAAACAGGCAACATTCAGATCGGAAACACGTTCACGGTGACAGTATCTACTACCTATGATTTCAGCTTTTTCGTTTTCAGTACGACACCGATAACTATCTCAGCTACCGCCGAGGGTACCAGCGAGGTGTTCTGGAAATGATAAAAATACTGAAAAAAAGAATACTCAGCAACAAGGGATTTTCTTATGTAATTCTCAGCGTTCTGATGATCGTAATACTGCTCATGGGTGTTGCTATTTTTGAGATAATCAGAATAAACATTCAGGCAGCAGCTGTCCGGGACAAATTTGAGGATGCGATTATCTCGATGTGTGTTGAGAATTACTCTGAGATGTACCAGCCGATTCGCGAGAGCCACGCTTCAAGCTATGCTTTCAACGGAACACGCTGGGAGGAAAGGCACAAAGCCAATGAGCAGTACATTCGAACATATCTGAATAAAGCTATGAGCGCCGGCGAAATCATGCAATGCGAGATTGTGTCCATAAGTTTTGATGTGGACTCGCCAAGTGTTGCCCCTTCCGACACGGATACCGCAAAGAAATATGCGGTATCTGGTAGCATTACAATCAAGGTTCCGTATCGTTTTGCCTGGCAGGAGCTTGCCCCAATATCCCTTAAGCTGGACGTAAAGTCACAGTGGAGAGCCCTATTCTAAGAAAGGAGAGCTATATGCAGATAGCAATAGCAATTATCACCCTTGTACTGTGTGCAGGGGTGCTTTACTGGTTTAAGCGCAGCGAGAACCAAAAACGTACTCGCCGCACTGAAGAGGAGGAAGACGAGCGTGAACGTCTTGCCCAGAAAACTGCCCAGGAATTCGTGAATGCCAAAGACCTCGGTGAGCATTGCCTTTACACGATTGACGGTTACATATTCGCTTATATCAAGATTGAGGGACTTTGCCTTGAGCTGTACAGCAGGCAGGAGCAGAAGCGCCTGTGTCGAGAACTCTCTGCTTCTCTTTCGGCAATAAAACGTCCCTACAAAAGTGACGCGGTAAGCCGTCCGGTTGATATCTCCGCACCGCTGAACGAATATGAGGAGCTGTATAACGCCGCAACTGGCGGCAGAAAAAAGCTGCTTAAATTCGACATGGAATCACTGGCTGAAATGGTTGCGACCGGCGAATCCCTGGAGCGACAGCATTATATCGCTATATGGGATACAATTCAACGTTCTGATGAGCGCACTCTGACCCAGGCAGCACAGGACATAGCAAAAAAGTATTCCGACTGTGGGATAAAGGCAGAACTGCTCGACAGGAAAGGAATAGTTCAGCTCTGCAACCTGGTAAACAATCCTGCGTATGTCCACGTCGAAAATGCAAATATTGAGGACGTTATTTCTGTTCTCTCCGCAGGATAAGGAGGTGTGTCAATGAGCGAATTACATATACAGTCCGGGAAAGATTTATCTCCTCAGATTTATGAATTTTACCGAAACAAGATATGTTTCGGTGATTATAAACCCGGTGATAGACTACCGTCCTACAAATCACTTTCGGAAAAGTATGCTATATCCTATTCTCCAATCAAGGCTGCATACCAGGCTCTTGAAAGAGAGGGATTTATCCGCCTTACAATCAAGGGCAGCATAGTTGTCGAACAGCCGAAAACGGTTAAGGAAAATATTGCTTCCAAACTTGATGAAATGCTCCAGACGGCTCTGGATTTTGGCGCAGCAAAGGAAGATATTGTTGAAGCCATAGATTTTATCATGGAAAAATACTGCTGAGAAAGGTCATGGAATGAACAACAAAAAATCAGAAATACAGATATCAGTCAATACTGCGTTACAGGCAAGCATTACGCCGATCGGAATTGATTTCGAAATGAACCGGCTCCGGCTCGGCGAAAACTACTGCTGTATCTTCGCAATCACGGACTATCCCTCAGAGTGCGACTATGGCTGGCTTTCTAAGCTGACCAATATCCCCGGCACGATCGTTTCCATAAACAGCGAACCCATTGATAATGGTGAAGCTGTTAACGAAATCTCTAAGAAAATCCGAATGTACCGTGGACAGGCTGCCAGTACAAAGGATCCTCGCGAACGTCAGCGCTGCCAGAAAGCTGCTGACGACCAGGAAAAGATAATGGCTAAGATGGACCAGAACGGCGAAGTCATGGGGAAGTGGAATACTACGATAATGGTGCTTTCCCGTGACAAAGAGGATTATAACTCCAGGTGCGACCGGGTGAAGAACGTTGCAAGTATACTCGGCTGTAAAATACGCATTCTCTCCAATCTTCAGCGCGAGGGATATCAGCAGATTTCCCCCACATATCCGCAGATAAAGCGCATACAGGAAACCTCCTCAAGGTACTTCCCGGTGAGTACGTTCGTAGGAGGTTTTCCTTTTTCCTCCGGCGGATTCAATGACGGTAAGGGATTTTACCTTGGGAAGAACAGCAGCGGCGGTCTGATTTTGCTGGACCTTTGGAAACGTGGTTCTTCAAGGACAAACAGCAACATCACAGTCGTGGGAGGATCAGGTTCCGGTAAATCAACGGCGATAAAACACATCATCGCTTCTGAGTACGCCCGCGGCACAAAGATAATCGTCATTGACCCGGAAAGCGAGTACAAGGATATGTGCTATAATCCGCTGTTCGAAGGCAATTGGATCGACGTTGCCGGCGGCAAAGGTGGACTTATCAATCCGCTTCAGATACGTCCGGTACCTCCGGATACAGACGATGAAAACGCTGAGCCGCAGGAGAACGATAGCATCGGCGACCTCGCTATACACCTTAAAACACTCCAAACGTTCTTCCGGCTTTACATTCCCTCAATGGACGACCGGCTGAGAGCACTGCTTGATCAGGCGCTTGTAGAGCTGTACCACAAGTTTGGTATAAGCTGGGATACAGACGTGTCCGGTTATTCAGCCAATCAGTTCCCGACACTGACAGACCTTTATAATCTTATTGCCGAAAAAGCAAAACTCAAAGACAACAATACCGTATATTACGAAGATTTGAAAACATATCTCGAGGGAGCAGCCAACGGCGCGGATCATCGGCTGTGGAACGGCTATACGACCATCAATCCCACCAGCGGATTTATCGTGCTCGATACAAAGTCACTTATCCAGATGTCCGGCACAGTTCTTGCGGCGCAGTATTTCAATGTGCTGTCATGGTGCTGGGAGCAGATTACCCATGACCGCAAGGAACGCATTATGCTGGTGGCTGACGAGTGCTGGACGATGATTGATCCACGTTGTCCGCAGTCGTTGGAGTTCCTCAAAAATGCTGAGAAACGCGCCCGTAAGTATGAAGGAAGCATTATCGTGGGTACCCAGTCCACCAACGACTTCCTTGACCCGGAAGTTAAGTTCTATGGGCAGTCCGTCCTCGACTTGCCTACATTCAAGCTGCTGTTTTCAATGGACGGTAAGTCGCTAAAGGAAACAACCGAACTGTTCGACCTGAATGACGCACAGAGCGAGTACATTTCTTCCGGTCAGCGCGGTACGGCACTGATGAAAGTGGGCAATCAGGCTGTTATCGTCCGTTTTGAGCTGAGCGAGGAACGTCTTGAAATGTTCGGCAGAGGTGGAGGACGTTGAAGACTGCTCTTATATTTTGGAGGTTACAATGGCAGTAAATCCGAAAATAATAATGATGGTCGCGCAGGCGGCAAAGAGCCATAAAGTCCGTGAAGTTGTTCTTCATGTCGTGTTCTATTCACTTGGCATAATTCTGTTTATTTTCACTGCTTTTATAGCATTGATAAGCGGACTTCTGGCAATCGTACAGAATAACAATCTGAGGAACCACTGGAATTACTATCGCACAAGCATTTCCGAGCTGTTTAACGGAATAGAATCCGATATCAACACAAACGTGAAAGATGAAGTATACGACTTCATGCCGGAATTCTCCGTGAACCTTTCCAAAGCCACGATAGCCAACAACTTTGACGGCAGCTCTCTCATTCTGTACGACGATGATGAGATATCACGTGCCGAAGATATTATGCTCAACTATGCAGGACAACTCCGTGCCATAAAGACCCAGGACGAATTTGACTCCTTTATCTCTGATTTCGACACAGACCTTTCTTTTTCGGATATCAGCAGCATTCGTTTTACTGATGATACTGGAATAGATAATCTGTCTGAGTACAGCGAAGAACTGAAAGTATTTTTATATCATCGCGCCATGGAACAGATGAGTAAATATAACTACACATTTGAGAATGTTGTATTGGATGACGGCAAGAGGGCGGACCGCCAAACGCTTGTTGTTACAGCGGCAGACGGAAGCACCCAGACAGTGGAATACACCTGCATAGGTGGCGGTGAAGTTTATCTACCGGAATTCCTGGCAATGTACAATGTTCGTCAGGGGCGTGAATACCTTATCAAAACCACGCAAAATCAAGCGCCGGGCCTTAATTCACAAATGGAACAGGCTCTTGGAGATATCCCAGAAACTGCCGAAGACGCTCAGGAATACATCAACAATTCATGGGGTAGTATGATTGACGGCAGAGGGGCAATAAACTTAAACCTGTTTAAGATGTCTAACCTCAAGTCTATAATTGAAAATGCCAATATGAGTGGTGCCGCCAAGATTGAAACGGAACGAACAGCTGATAAGCTGTCTATCACTCTTGAAACTGTTGGTGCAGACGTTTGGAGGGATATTTTCGGCATTGAAGAGGAGTTCGAACAGTATGTCGAGCAGTCCCAAATGGCTATAGAAATGGCTCTGTCTGAAGCAGAAATACCGCAGGAAGAGTGGACTATATCCCTGGACAACATGGTTCAGCTCGCGCTGTTCGTCTATTTCGAAGGCTTCTTCGAACTTCCGGTCAGCAGCTCAGACCTTGCACCGGGCGGTAATGGTATTCTGTCGCAATGCGGTGATGTGTCAGAGCTGCACCAGTACACCTACGGCACTAAGGATATGGGAGTACCCGAAAGAGGCATTACGCTTGAGCTGACAGGCAGAACAGCGATCCATGCAGATTTGCTAAACTGCGGAAGCTGTATACAGGACGCATTTATATATGATGTGTGGAACATGAACGAGCAGGATATCGCTAATGATACCAATTCCAAAGTCTTTAACCAGAGTGCAGTCACTATCGCATACATAATTGATACCGACCAGTTTGAAGATGATTACGGTTTTCCTTTCCCGACAATAAACGGGTTACGCCACGGAAGCACGATTACTCTTTTTCTGGAATTCACCTGCCTGAGCGAGGTGGAATTTGAAGACCTTGATATTGGCAGCTCCGTTGACCTTGAGGATTTGACTGTTGGTTACTCGCATGACGGGTATTACAGCGACACTTACGACAAGGGACTTTGGCGTCACCATCTTAACCGTGATGAATGCGTTCCGCACGTCGGAATAAAGACCTATTTCATGTCTGGCGAAGCTGCTGCCCCTGATCCGCCGCAGGGGACGCATTACTATGGCGGACCAAGTGCAAAGGATATTGGCGTAGTTGCCAATCCCAGACTTTGGTTCAAGGCATTCCGCACCGGCATGAGCGATGAACTGTTTGAAACTATCAAGGCAGTTGAGCCGGAATAGCAATATGATAAGAGAAAGGAACTTCTACCATGACTAACCCGTTACTTATTTCCCGAAAAGAAAATGCCGGCATTCTGAGAAAGATATGTTCGGAAATAGGGGCAACTCCCCGCGAAATTTCGGGTGATGAATGGTCGCTTGCACTATTCATCAAGACAGATCTCAAAAACTATATGTATCAGTCGCACTACGTCCTCGATGTTTCAGCATTCCTGGAAAAAGGCGATGATTTAGTTGCGCTCTGTGAGGGCATTGCGCTCCAGAAAGACCCCAACAGCATAATCATCTATGCGGATCATTTTTTCCCGGGAGATGATTTCCTGGATAAGCTGGTGCATAAGGGTATACATAATATCGTAGCCAACTACCCCGACGTGGACGAAAAGACAAACGTCACTAAGATGATGGAGGATCTCAAAGAGTGCCTTACCACCGGCTTGTCCAGGCAGAAGTGGCGAAAGTATGACAAGTCATTCGACGCGTTTGCTGAAGCACGGGAAGCTGCTCTTATCGCTGAAAAAGAAAGCGAGAAGCCGCGCTATTCACAGGTGAGCCTGCATATTGCGGTTGTGGGAGCGCAGAGCAGGATAGGCACGACGTCCTTTGCACTGCGCATGGCAGAATATTTCCGCAGCCGCGACGGTGAAAGCGTGGTCGTATGCGCCAGCAGGCGTGGAGCCGAGCAGCTCGAAATGATGGAAACCTGCTATGAAGAAGCAAAGGTTCAGGACGGAATTTACACGATCAACGGCATAGACATTTGCAGTTCTGATACTGATACCGCAAAAGTCTACAACGCTGAGATATATGACTTTGGCAGCAAGAAGCCAACGGACTTTTCCGGCTTCGACAAGATATATGTCGTAGGCGGCACTTCGTGGAACGAGCTGCCGATGATATATGATATCCAGAATGACCTCAACATGGTAAACTACACCGTTGCCGTCAACTTTTCCGATGAAACATCTGTTGAGAAGAACCGTGAGCTGCTTTCCGTCAACCTCAATGATGTAATTTGCCTGCCTTATGCGCCGGATCCGTTCTCACTGACCGCCGGATATGAGGAGATTTTCGACAAGGATTTTGTCGAGTGGGCAGACAGCCCTGCTGAAGAAGCTGATTTATCAGCCGAAAAATAAAGATATGGAGCAAACAAGCCATGAAACAGAACAGACAGTTTGTCCGGGTGAATTCGGACTTTATAAACAAGGACCTGTCAGCCGGCGCTGTAAAGGTTCTGTTTCTGCTTGCTTCGATAGCCCAGGCTGGCGGCAGTGATACTGCTGTCATATCCAATGCAAGAATTGCTGAGCGCACCAAGCTCACGAATATAACCAGAATAATCAATGAACTGTACGCCATAGGTGCAGTAACTGACCGCATTCAGCGCTTCAAGAGCAATCGCCAGAAGTGCAACGCTTACGTCCTTTCGGAAGCAGTTTCAGCGCCGAAAAACTATGTTCTTGTTCCGATATCCGCGGTGGAGCTTCCTAAAAGCTGTCTTAGGCTGTTTATGCTTTACTGCATACACGCTAGTGCCGAGGGGCGCTGCCTGCTGTCCCTTTCAATGATACAGGAGCTGTCCGGAATGGCGCGCGGAACGATCATTTCCTGCAATAAGGAACTTACGGAGCAAGGATACATAGCCAAGCAGAAGTACGTTCGCAGAGAGGGAGATTTCGGATACAACCGAGTATACATCTCTCATCTTCTCCGGCGCAGGAGCGAAACCAAACGTGCTGAAACATTCCGTGTTATCGTCAATTCCGGTGTTCTCGGCTTTGAGAGTAAGTGCGCTGCTGAGCGTTCCCTGTCCCAGGAGCCAACTCCAGAATTTGCAAAAGCAATGCGATATCTGTTCCGAAATACCAGAGTTGCACATTTTATCAGGACTATTCTCCGCAGCACGAAAAATGCTGCGGTTTTTCTTTGCCAGAAATGGGGTAGTCGAAAAAAGAATACCCGATTTATAAATCTAAAACCTGTTTTAATTATTTAAAAACACTTACCGAAAAAAGAATTATTATACTTTCGGTAATTTGAAAGGAGCTGCTTATGTTAAGCATAGAAACGATCTCTCAGCGGCTTGCGGACGCCAAAGGCAAGCGTGAGCGCCTTATATCCACCCTTAACCGGCATATTTCTGCCCTGGAGAAAAAAGAACGCGAATTTGAGAAAACCTACAAGCTGAAGCCGGAGCTTTGCAGCGAAGAATCCCTCAGAGGAAATGACAAGGCGTTCTGGGATTTCTTCTCAATCAAATCGAAAAAGAGCGATATTCTGTCTGTGAACAAACGTATCCAGGAAGCAGAAGAACGTATTCAGGCGCTCCAGGCTGAACTTCGCTCTGCCGAAGCACAGCAGGCGTTTATGGAAAATCAGATTCCTGATGTTATAAAAGACTTCTTCGTGCGCTGGAAAGAAGACAGTATTTCTTTTTTCAGCAATCGTTATGAGCAGTACCAGGATTTTGTCCAGGAGCTCCGAACAAAAGAGCTTGCAGCCCGGAAAGAAGCAATCAGGACGCTTCCTGCATATTCTCAATACACAGAACGTGTGGACAGAATGAGCGATTACGATTTGCACAACTTGTTCCCCAGAAAGCCAATGGAAGATTTCCTGAAATCGCTGAATCTTGATTACCGCAGCATCAGCGAAGCTAAGAGCAGCTTCGCCGGTCCGATCGTTTTTGCGATGTGCAAATACAATGACCCGGAGCAGCGGAGAGTATTCCTTGAGCGAACCATGGACCGCGAAATGAGAAGCAAAATGCTCGACCTGGCTCAGCGCATAGGGGAAAAGGTCGGCAGGATAACCGATGCTGCTGGTCTGCACGTTCAGAACGGCGAAATTGCCGGCGTGATTTACGGAGAGAACGGCAGTGCGACCATTCAGACAATCGGAGCCGGCGGGTACAATATTCAGCGTTTTCATTTCCGGACGCTTGTTCATGAACTGGAACAGTACGAAGTTCAGGGTCAGGACGAGCAGCCTGAGCAGGAAGAAGACGGCGATGAGATGGAAATTTGAATAAAAATGCAGGTGCTTCATGATGAAGCACCTGCAAGTTTGACAATGATCTCTTTGCTATTAATTTAAATTGATGTGGTGTCGTATTATTGGTACTATAATGGTTATAATAAGAATCTTCTATGAATACAATGGAGTTAAACCACAGCAATACCAATAAATAATATAGAGGGATAGTAACATGATAGCCAAAAACATGATGAGCATAATGAAAGAAAACCACAGAAATAGCGTTTGGTATGGAGATATATATTTAATTGAGAAATGTGCAATCATGTCTGGAGTAATAAAAAAACATCCCCAAGATACCATTCAATGTATATTGAATGCATTAGATAAATCCCCTTTATTTATTAAAGGGTATATAGTTGCTGACGTCAGCGGAAAAAAAAGAAGATACAGATGTTTTACTATTCGTGATCGGAAGTAGTTTCACTATCCAATTGTGATAACATATCAACAAGTGGCTGAGAAGTTTTGTTGGCTTCAATATACTCATTATATGCTCTCAATGCATTTTCAATGAGTTGTTGATAAGTAACGATGCGTGCATGATAAGGCTCCAATGATTTGGCTAAGAGTTGTTGATCATCAAAATTTGTGTTATTATCAATTGGTCTCCCAATTATAAAGAGAATTTCAAACGAAAAGCTTGATCCACAAGTTTGATTCAATGCTTTTGACAGTGCATCATGATATTTAACTATTTGATTAAATGCCTCTGATCTTTTTACAACCCTATCAGCCTTTTTCAATTCAATTACAATGTGCTTTCCAGCCGCCTGTCTATACCCCAAGTCAAGTCTACCTTTTTTTTCCTCATCGGTAAGAGAATCCACTTGCACATTCAAAGCATTTAAAACTGTTTTTTCCATATATTCGGTATGATCAGCCCGTTCCCATGAAGGATCTAGTAGCCATAGATGATTGAATAAATATTGTTGTATTACTTTTTCGAGAGATTGATCGTCTTGGGTTATCTCTCGAAATTTGTTAATTATTTGAATTCTTTCTTTAATAATTTGATAATACAAAGTTGCTTCAATATCATCCATACCTATACAAATATCTTTAAACACCTCAAAATTTGATGGATCAATCTTATCAATAGCACTGAGATGTTGCGAATATCTAAGTTTTTCGAAAGCAAGTATGCTGTATTTTAAGATTTCACGCTTCTTATTATCATCGGCAATAATTTGATTGATCTTACCAAACATTTTTTTGGCATAATCCTTGTCATCGCCTTTTAACTGTTCAAGCCATGTATCAATTACTGGCAACAATTCTCTGGCTTTGTTCTCTCCAAAATTATTACGGAGTTCTGTCCACTTACTCTGAATATATTTTAACTCAGTGTAAATAAAATTTCTAAGAGCAATAAATCTCTCGTCATCATGTCTATATTCCTGCCGATTACTTGTTGCCATATCTTCAAAATTGTCATCATCAAAAAAATCAGCATTTATCTCTCCAATTAAGTATTTTGAATATAAACCACCTTCAGAATACTCGGAAAGAATATCTTCCTGACCTAATTTTCCCCTAACCAATATTACTATTTTATTTAAATTATCATTTCCGTCTTTCAAGTCACCTGACGCATCAACTGAGCCTATCCAGCCTGAAATGGTATATTGTTTATTATTTATGGTAATAACATTATCGCGGCATTCATTATATGATAGATTACTACAAAATCCAGAATATTTTTCACTTTCCTTTCCATAATACCAAATATATCTCAATTTGCGAAAATAATCTCTATCGGTTATTGTTACTTCATTATTATTTACAAAAACCCTAAAATTATTTTCTACACCAATGATTCCAAAACGCCTTGCGACACGCTTTTTAATATATTCTACTGTCAAAGAAGATGTATTTTTCTTAAGCTTTTTTAAAACAATTTTGGTTCCCGAATGGGCTAAGCAACTATCATCTATTTCAAGAACTTCCGGATAATATGCTGTAGACTGATTAAAATCCCCCTCACCTTTTATTGATGACTCAATTTTTTCACTATCCATTCGTAATGCGTTAAATTCAGAATTTTTGTCATCTAACATTTTTCGGGAATAAACATCAATTTCTTGAGATATAGAAAACATAGAAAGTTTTCCGATACCTTTTCTGCCCATATATGGGCGATTGTAGACTGGGGAGACAAGTGAATTCTCTCTTTTCCTATGACCAACATACAGAAACTTTTTGTTTATGTCATCAGCACTCATTCCGCACCCATTATCTTCAATCGTTATTTTATCATTGTCGACATTAATTTTAACCTCTGTAGCATCAGCATCCCAAGAATTTGCAACAATTTCTGATAAAACAGCTGGAATATTGCTATATAAGTTTATTCCAAGATGATTAAGAACATTTAAGCTAAGTGACATAGTAAATTTATGATTCATAATTAATTCCTCCCTAAACGACCAAACCATGTTCGGTTAAATGACGACTTATAGAAATACCTATAACTTCTCCCAAGCGCACTGGAACTGCATTTCCGATTTGTCTTGCAATATCGTTAAACGAATAATTGCATTCCGGATTAATAAAAGCATAGTCCCGTGGAAAGGTTTGTAACAATGCACCCTCTCTCAATGATAAAGCTCGATCCTGTTCAGGATGTCCATATCTACCAGTTCCATAATTATAAAATTGTGTTGTAATGGTAGGACCGATCTGTCCCCAGGTCATTCGTCCATATACTGAACTATATGATTGACCAGAATCTTTTTTGTGGCAGTTACATCTCAAGTTTATTGGCCAATCTCTCCATGTTCCTCCTGGACGAGAATGTCGTATTCTTTGTAAATTCAAATCTGAAAGTCCAGCTGCTCTATGTAATGGGTCATTCTTATCTGTTTCTCCAGCTGCTATTGGAGGAAGATTCCCAATAAAATCACGGACATGAATATCCTTTCTATTATGGGTCGGCTCTATTAAAGAAATTGGTCCGAGAATTGAAGCAACAAGGACAAACCTTCTACGGGTTTGCGGAATTCCATAATCAGGGCAATAAATTATATGATAATCTTTTTCATATCCGTTTTCATCAAGTATATTAAGAAATTCTCTAAAAATACTTGTGTTTTCAATTTGTGGAACATTTTCCATTGATAATACTTGTGGATGAACTTCCCGAATGATCCTACCATATTCTAAGAGCAAATCGTACTTCTCGTCTAGTGTATTAGCTTCTCCATATTTTGAACGCAATTGCGAGAAAGGCTGACAAGGAGCACACCCTACTAATATTTTTGTTGCGTCGTCAGAGTACAAATTATTTATTTGATTGCCGTCAATATCACGAATATTTCTAATATTATATGAAACGTGGTTGCTATGTTCGTAAGTGTACTGGCATGTAGGGTCAATATCAAAACCTGCAATTACATTTAACCCAGAATTAATTAAACCTCTAGTGAGCCCACCAATTCCACAAAACAAATCAACAATTTGTACTGGCATTTTTTTCCTGCCTTTCACCAATAATAAAAAGGTTTAAAAAATCTTATTTTCTATATATTATAACATATTTATATTGCCAATGCAACCACATTTTTTTATTTTGAAAAAATATAATACACAGGTGCCTCATGGTGAGGCACCTGTGTGCTCCGTAATGTATATATTGCACAAAACGCACAACAAAAAATTGTTATTAATTGTTCCGCCATTGACATTGACAAGCGGAGAATAATATAGTATAATAAATAAGGTGATTTAGTAAACACCAATAGGCTTCCATGAATTCCATTTTTCACGCAAGCCTTGAACAATATTCACTTAACACCCGCAATCCGTGTGTGCGTGTACACACACACACACACGGACGACCGAGAGGATATTGGCGTATCCAAACGGCTTTTACAGGTGCCATCTCTGCGCTTGATTTAGCGGTCATAGCGCTTAGATACATTTTCTTTGTGAGAGCGTTTGGATAACTATATCCAGGCGCTTTCTATTTTTTCTGCTTATCTCCGCTTCCCAGCGGTCATAATACAAATTGAATGCCACCATGCAATAGCAAATGTTATCTTGTCCTTAGGACTTCGCCATGAAGATCGACACCGTTTCCATTCACGAAGCACGATCTAAGCGAGTACCCGGCTGTGAAGCAGGTAAACAGAGGGATCACATCAACGTCAGTGTTTTCTTTCTTCAAAGGAAAACCCTCAGCTTGATAGCGATAGCTGATGTCCGAACTGATGGAAAGATAAGATGAACGAGCAGGTAGCGCCTGACTACGTTCTGCGAATGTGCGTAGAGGTGGAAGCACTCAAAGCAATATTCTCGTTGCTGCGGCGCCGACAGTTTCCAGACCAAGGTGCTGCGGTAGCATTAATATACAATCCCATATATAGCAAACAGATTGCACTACCCTTGCGAGCCGTGCAATCTGTTTGCTATACGGTTTCATGCTGGCGGAGAAAGAGGGATTTGAACCCTACAAAAATGGCTTTACACCGCCATTTGTGAGTGCCGTGTTGTCTGTCGTGTTGTCTATTTTACAAAAATCATGTTTCAAAGCTGTCCATATCTTCACGCAATTTGGCTGCAAATTCCTCCATAGCAGATGGGAAAATATGTTCATATACCTTTTCTATCATGTCCGTTGAACCATGTCCCATGAGAGCCGCGATGTATTTCTGCGGCATTCCCATTAATAGGCATTTTGAGCAGAAATGATGGCGAAGAGCATGAAAGGTCAATCCTTTATTAAGCATGTACCCTTTTCTGCTGTGCAGTTTCGACCAGTCGCTAGAAATGTTCGTGCTTTTCAGCAAAGTGACATTACCTTTCACGGCATGCTCTCGCAACTTCTTCGCCATTTCAGTGGATATGGGAACTTTTCTATAACCCGATACGCTTTTAGGACCTTTGCGGCAATATGTGTTATCCTCGCCGGGTACGCAGGCTTCCACGACCTCAATGTAATCATCATGCACGCGGTCAATGGTCAGCGCGGCGACCTCCGATGACCGCAAACCGCACTGCGAAGCAAGCAGGAACGGTATTGCAAGCGGCGTGCCTTTGAGTTTCAGATACAGCGCTTTTATTTCGTGTTGGTCAGGCACATAGATATCCGGCTTGACTTTCTGCGGGAGCGTTGTCCTTATCAGCAGTTCCGGGCGGTAGACTTTCAGCACCGATGACATCAATCCATGTGCGTTGCGGCAGGATTTCGGGCTGTGGTTTTTCGCGTATTCGTTCATGGCGAGCTGGATATCCTGCTGTGTTATTTCGGATATATCCATTGACTGTAGGTCTTGCAACGCGTTTCTCTGCACTATGCGATACCCTCTGATGGTTGACGGAGAACACACCGCCGTCCTGCTGACGATATATTCTTCCAGCGCTTCGCCAAGTGTGGTTGTCTCCGCCTTCTCCTTAACCTCTTTCAGCTCCGCTTCGGCTTGTGCTATCTGGCGCAGGAGTTCATTTTTATCCCTGCCGGAAAAACGCTGATACTTCTTTTTCCCATCAGCGCTCTTCCCAAGATACACTTGAATAGAATACCACTTATACCGCTTGACCCGCCCGTTGACCTTTTCGGAGCGGGTTTCTTCTTTGAAATTGTAGTCTGCCATGATTCCACCTCTTAGAAGCAGTCCTTGCACGGCGTGTAGCCGTCCTCTTCTGCCTCCGCTATCGTCTTTTCTATTACATCGCGGCCTACGATATGCCGGCAGCCTGACTTGTGGTAGCGTTTGCCGGACTTGGTTATGTAGACCGTTTCGCTCTGTGGTTCATCTTCTGGTTTACTGGTAGTTGTTGCCTGAGGTGACGCCACAGCGGACGTTGAACTACTCGGCGCTGATGTTTCTGCGGGAGCTTAAATAGTGAACGCCGGCGATTCGCTCGTCGTGCTGCTTACGTTGTCTGGGTTCCCTTTTCCGGCAAAGGCGTATATCATTAGCATGCCGATTGCGGCAATCGCCGACACCACGATACTGACAGCAGCTATGTTGATGCACCTCTTTGTACGTTTGCGGTAATTCACGGCGGGGAGCCGTTCGCATAGCGCTTTTTCAATCTCTGTTTCTGGCTCGCGGATATTGTCGCAATGCCGCATAGCCTGTTCGGCAGTCAACCCGAAGCGTTCGAGCTGGTGTGCGTTCTTGATCCCCAACGCGTACATTACACAGGATGGTGCGAGCATTTCCGCTGCGAAGTCGTCAGCTTCGCGCTCCTGCCGGGCTGTTTCCTCTGGCGAAGGCGTTACTCCAAGCACGTTCTTTTCTGCGGTGTGTTTCAGCACAATGTGACCGAATTCGTGCAGAATACAGAAAAGTTTGTGTTCATAGGAGAGGTTTGCCCGATACAATATTACATTTTGCTTATTGTGTACCAGAGTAAACGCCGGGTATTGTTCCGCTGTTCCTTCCGCCCCGCAGGCTTCGATCAACTCCTTCCCCTCATCGTATGTAAGCAGCAGCCAGCCCGAGAACTGCGCGATTATCTCCGCTTTTCGCATTGTAATCGGCAGCTCTGATACGCCGTGCTTTACTAGCAGGCGGTCTGCTTCATTGAGTATGTTTCGGTTTGTCATGGTGTTACCTCCAAAATAGTTTGATAGTACTTACTATTTTGTATTAAAGCCGCCATGATGTCAATTATACACGAGATGTCAAAGGCTTAATACCGTAAAAAATTAGATAAGCCCTTTAGCTTTGAGGGCTTTTTCAATCGCCGCGTCTAGCGCATCGCTGTCAACGGTCAGGGTCTCAGCGCCGCCGAATGCGGCTATGTCCTTTTTAATTAAGTTAGGTCTTACCGGAGCCATGGCCCCATGTTCGGTAATGCCTAGCAGCTTGTCCACTGCGGTCTGCTCTGCCGGGTGATTCCGGTATGCGAGCGCTACCGTCACTTCGTGTTCGGTGAGCAGGGGGGCGGGGGCGCTTATCTTGCTTTCAGCCCAGCCCATTAGTGTAGCGGGTTCAATGCCGAAGATTTCAGCCATTTTTTCTATCTTGTCCGATGGTATATTTGTTACTATGCCATTTTCGTATTTAAAGATATTCTGCTTTGTCGTTTGAAGCAGTTCAGCAAGTTCCGTTTGGGTCATACCTTTTTCGGTTCTTAGTGTTTTTATTCTTTCGCCAATCGTCATTATAAAGTGTCCCTCCTTTGCATATTTACATTATAACGTAGTTTTCGTAACTTGTCAAGTCAAAAAAGTAAAAAAATATATAAAAAATAGCTTGACAAGTTACGGAAAGCATGATATAATACAAGTAACCTCGAAAGTTACAAGGGGAGGTGAGATACATGATTGACCGTAACAAACTACGCGCCGCCTGGGTGAGCAAGGGTTTCACCCAAGAAAGGGTTGCCAAAGAGGTTGGCGTATCCAATAAGACGTTCTCTCTTAAGATGAAAAGAGGCGTATTCGGAAGCGATGAAATTGAGAAGATGATAGATCTTCTTGATATCTCAGACCCGGTTAACGTTTTTTTTGCCAAGCAGGTAACTTAAAAAGATACTCTTAGTTAACGAAAGGGGGTGAGAGAGGTGAAAAAGTCAAAGAAATCTTGCAAGAAGAAGTTCTGCAAGGCATGCGACAACGAGGACTATATACCCGATATCATAGCCGAAATCAAGGAACAGGCAGTACAGCACAATACAAGCGTGATAAAGGAATTAGCAGACCTGACTATAAAACTGGAACGCATAAAGACACGCCGTAAGAACATTCTGAATGCAATAGCTGACGGAATTGCAGAGGACGACTGTAAAGAAATATTATCCCAGCTCAAAGCCGATGAATATTCATGTATCAAACGTCAGAAAGCGCTCAGCACCACAGAAACTGATATAGATATATCCACCGCAGAACTGACTGAACGCATAAGCGACCTGTCCATATACATCTATGAAAGAAATATCCCGGAATGCAAGAAATTCATAGGTCAGTATGTGAAAAGCGTGGTAGTCTATGACACAAAGGTAGAGGTAACGGTCACGATACCATCTGAATTATTATGCGGCTGTGAATACTCATTGACCCGAAGCGTGGGAAGAAAATTCCTGCCTATGCCGCGATAACCTCTACTATTCTGACACCCATGCTGACACCCATACTCTCATATATACTCCAGGGAAAACACGAACAAGCATTCATTTAACATCTATAAGAGATAGAGTCGAATACAAACGAAAATCCCTCTCGGAAAGCATTCCAAGAGGGATTCTGTATCTCTACCAACATATGGGTAGAGAGCGTGATGGTCGAGATGACAGGATTCGAACCTGCGACCTCTGCGTCCCGAACGCAGCGCTCTACCAAACTGAGCCACATCTCGATACGTCAATCTTAACCGACTTATATATTATATCACGTGACTTCAGATTTGTCAAGGGCTTTTTGAAAAAAAACTGGAATTCTCTTATTTTGCAGATCAAACTACCTCACAGAAGACATAGAGAAATACTCCTGACCGCCGGACTATAGACAATCATCGACCACAGCCGACCGTGGAAAAACAACACAAATCCGAAATCCCGGCAGATCCTCGGTAACCCCGGACTTACAGGAAGCCGCCAACGGACCCGATCCCAGCCCGCTACTCCCCCCAGATGAACTGGCACGCCTGTTTGTACTCCATCGGGTGCTCAAGGCAGTGCATCGTTTTGGCGTCCTCGGGACGGCGGACATACAGCGCTTCCCTTCCGGCAAGATTCAGCAGCCGCTGAGTCTGCTTCGTATCAAACTTGCAGTACACCGCAATGTGCAGTATCTGCACCCGCGTCGGTGTGCGCGTCCCATTCATCATCTGATATCCGTAATTACGGTCTACATTCAGTGCCCTGATCAGCGTCGACCGCTTCACAGACTTCTCCTTCAGAAGCTCCTGCAAATATATCGAGAACTCCGGCGGAGGATTGTCCGCTATCATGTTCATGTCAAGCCGCTTCGTGCGCCGTATACGCGCTTCTATTTCCTCTGTTTTCATATAATTCCCCTTCACCTGATGTCATATTTCAAGATCGGCTTCTCCATTGATAGTAGACCTGATATACTCGAGATCCTCCTGAGCGTACCCGTTTCCGTTCATCACGATGAAACCATGCACCGTGAGTCCCCGGAACGCCTCCCTGTTGCCGTTCAGCTTATTTAGATCAAGGTACATCTCCGCAATATCACAGCCGATCAGCGGCGAAAGATCCGACACATTGTTCCGCCCGAGATACACGTTCCGCAGCTTCTTCCCGGAAGAAAGCGGCTGTATGCTCAACAGACCGCACCCCGCAAGGCACACCGTCTCAAGCTCAGTCATGCCCTCCAGGGCGTCAAGCGAGCCTATCTGCAGCTCGTTGCACCCGAGAAATCTCAGCCCCAGCGCGCTTTTCAGCGGAGTTATATCCGTTACAAGACTGTCGCCGATGAACACCGCTTCAAGCCGCAGTTTCCCCGCCAGTGGCGATATATCAGCCAGACCCGTGTTCTCAGCGCTTATCCGCCGCAGCTCCGTCATTCCGGAAAGAAAGCTTAGATCAGTTACGTTATTGTGGCTGAAATGCAGCTCCTCAAGCTGCGTCAGCCCCTCCAGGCAGGCGAGATCCGTTATGTAATTGTAGTTCAGATTCAGCACTTTCAGCCGCTTCATGTGCCGCAGGTTGATTATCTGCGCATTGGTCAGCTCCCTGTCGGAAAGGTCAAGTTCCACCGAATTTACCGGGAACATCTCCCCGCCTATCCTGACCTTTATAGGCGTTATAGTGCGGCTTATCCCCGAAAAGAATTCAGCCGCCGAGCTTGCCGCAGAC
>ERZ780148.432-NODE-432-length-35289-cov-2.999177_pt1 | contig 35289 bp, 29 predicted proteins | sample MGYA00510984_ERZ780148 | MGnify/ENA primary metagenome ERZ780148 (study PRJEB29588, sample SAMEA2160902) | human gut metagenome | biome: human gut; feature: human-associated habitat; material: faeces | place: Denmark | collected 2008/2010 ...
CTTTTTTATTTTGTGGTTTTTCGTGGTTTGGGGGCATCTGTTTAAACCGAGGTTTAAACCAACTTTAGCCATGAACGCCTCTATTTCAGTGGTTTGTTACAAATCAAAAACACTTTCAAACGGAGAATACCCATTAATGTTCCGAATATCCAAAGACGACCTTTGTAAAAAATGGAAAAGGATTATAAACCGTAATCTGTTAAAAAAAATCATAGAGACGGCTGTAGGGAGATTCTTGAAATACGGGTATGTAGCGTGGAGTACTCCTTTCGTCATCGTCTCCACAGCTTTCAGCAACCTTGTCCGTGCCAAAGGGAAATCGACAGAGGCACTGAACGGAATACTGATAGGTACCATACAGAATATCGTACTCAATCGCTTGTTTATCCTATGGCTCGGCTACAGGATTGCCGGTGCGGCATGGGCTACGGCCATCGGTTATACGGCAGCAACGCATATTACGTTATCTTGCTGACGGGTAAAGACTCCCACCTGACCATATCCATAGCCTGTTTCAATATGAGAAAAGAAACAGTGGGACCGTCTCAGGCAGTCATACGTCTGTCATGCTTCGCAGGATTGGGTATGGGCGTGATACTGACCTTGCTTTGCGGAGTGTTTTCCGAAGAACTGATCAGTTGTGTCATTGATTCGGAAGGAATTCGGGAATATGGTACACCGCTCGTCCGGACGTTGCTGCTGTCGGGACCAGTGATGGGTATCCTGTTTATTTATATCAATACCTTGCAGGCGATCGGGGCGGAAGCGGCACAACCTGTAGCAGAATTCTTTCCCTCCTTCTGGCTGTTTGGCTGTTTTGGCGGACTGAAAAGAGAATGGGGAAAGCCCCCTCTTTTGTTTAACTTAAGATCTTTATCGGACATTACTTGTCATTATCTCATAGCGGTTTGGAAAGGGATAAGCTTCAGGGGGTCCGGCATTAACCTGAATGGCTGTTCAGCACTGTACCCTCAATGATCTGACATAAACGGACATACCGTCCTTCTTAGATCTCCGGTCAATCCTACCTGAAACGATTCGTCAAACACCATGAAAATAATTTCCCGGCAGAATACCGGAATAAATTTATCCGCAACCAGCGAAAAAATCAAGACATATAAGAAATCACCGGGGAGCGCAAAGCTCCATGCCATAAAAAAAATCCTCAAAAACAATTCCCCTATTTTTAGTATGAACCGGATACCTTCACATTCATTTCATCTCTTGTACTGGCGGACTTAATATCGACATGCATCTCGATATCTTTTATATTAACGGGTAATTCCAGAAATGAATACCCCGGATGACAGTGATAAGCAAACAGCCAGCGATTACCTTCAAAATCAGTTTCGTATAAAGACCGGTCTTCATATACCAAGTATTTAGATCGATTAAAATAATTCGATTCTTGCCCTCGAGGTATATCTATTTTCAAGAAAACCGACATGACTTAGGTAAGCTTCATCCGTCAACTGTTTGGCATGTACAGGACATTGTTTTACACAAGCATTACACTTGATACAAATACCGGAAACCTCAGAAGGATGATCCTGCCGGATAGCCCCCATAGGACAAACTTTTGCACAACGTCTGCAATCGATGCACGCATCGGTCGTAACAGGTTTTGCTTTCAGGAAATTCACCACCTCTTCATCCCTTCCTTTGGGTTTATAATACCCACCGTAATCAGGAGCCCCTTGTCCCGGAATCTTTATTCCGGTAAATTCTCCTGGTTGCAATATTCTTCTCACGATCTCTGCCGAAAACTGTTCTGCCTTTTCCAGATCTTCCCGGTCGGGACGCCCGGTAGCCAACCGGGTCGTGAAAGAATGCTGACCGACAAAAGCCGCAGCAGCTATCGGATGAAACCCTCTATATCTTAAAATATCATACAGTTCGACGAGCGCATTCCCATAGGACCGATTCCCATAAACCACAACAGGTACCGCCCAGGCCCCATTACTCTGCCAGGTGGTCAAGTAGTTCAATAACAGATTCGGTAAACGGCCGGCGTAAACAGGCAGACCGACAATAGCCAACTCCGATTCCCGAATATCAGGCACTTTCTTCCGCCCCGACGGCAACGTAAAGTCTTTCACTTCCGTCACGACTTCCGGTAATAACGTAGTGATACATTTTACCAAATGGGTAATCACTGTTTTAGTTGTGCCTGTCGGACTAAAATAGACCGCATGTACTTTCTCTATTTTCATAAAGTATCGGATAAATAGTCTGTCAAAATCTTTCCCACCCGATCAATCCCGAACAAAGCTGCAATTTTATTCCGGTAAAACCAATAAATCATGTTTATTAATTTTGAATAATTTGCATATATCATCTAATTCCCCAATCTGCTTATCGCTATTATTCGTACCGATCAACTCCGGCACGATATTCCCTTCGACAGGGGCGCATTTGGATTTTTCACAGAAACAGGAAGTCGGGCAAAAGAGATAATCCATCTTGTTTTCATCATTGAAATAATCGGTTTGACATGTTTTCCGTTCAGAACAGGTTTTACTTCATTGCCTGTACAAGGATAAAAGCCCGATTTTAAAGAAATTCTAAAGGTTTTTCCCAAAATAACCGTTCAGCACAAAGTATTGCCTCCGTCCCTGTGGACTAACAAACATTCACAAAATATCATTTCCCTTATAAAATGATTTATATATCTTTGCCATCACATAAAAATTGCGTGGAGTTGCCGGATCGTTGTCTCGTCCGGCAATGAAAAGGGAATCAGGTGTAAATCCTGAACAGATCCACTGCTGTAAGTTTCATAACACTTTTCGGACGTGCTTTATCCACTGTTCCTCGTTTGGAATGGGAAGGAAACCGAAAAGGAAACAAGTCAGAAGACCTGCCACGTGATTCATTTGTTTAACGTTCAAAGGGAAGAAGAACATAAACGTCAGTAAATCATGCTATTCAAAAAAATTCTCTGTTTTTTCATATTTGCCGTAATAGCAGGGCTATTCACAGCCTGTGATTCCGCAGGAACGGATTATCCCTACGGGCCGGTAAGCCAAGGTAATATCGAAGCCCTTGTTCTCAATGAAGGGGGAATCAATCAGAATATGGGCGGTATCTCCGTTTTAAACAAAGACGGATCAGTCATTCCGGATATTTTCCGGGAAGTGAATCACCGACCGCTGGGTGATGTGGCCCAATCCATCACCAAGATCAACGGTAAATATTTTGTGACTTTGGACAACTCCAAAAAAATCGAGGTTATAGATCCCGAAACGTTCGGTTCCGTCGGTACAATCCTCTATACCCAAGCGGGATTTCCACGCCAGATCGTAGCCATTTCCCCGACAGAAGCTATCGTATCCGATCTGGAGAGACAACTGGTGCGTATCCGGACTGTGGAACCTTATGGCGAACCTCTGGAATATATCTCCATACCGCGATCGGTCGAATATCTGGTAACGGTAGATAATAAAATCTTCGGAATGACTACCGGCGGAATATATGTCTTCGATACCGACAATATCAGCAAAAAAGCTGTCCGGGTCATCCCGGAAGTAAAAAACGACGAAAATACCAAAACCTGCCGGATGCTGGTCGATAAATACCAAAGAGTATGGGCCTTGATGAACATCCGGGAGGGGAATCGAGTCTGCGGAATAGAATTGGTTTGTATCGACCCCCACCAAGAAAAAGTCGAGGTCTCTTATACCCTTCCCATCAGTGAAAAGGCAAATCCACAAGCAGGAGACGTAATCGGTACAATCACCTATAATCGCACGGATATCGATCCTACACTGAACTGGATTTATTTCAACGTCAAAACCTGTAAAAGTAACACGGCAGCAGGGATTACCTCTGTCCAAAGTGTTTACCGGATGAATATCGGCACAGGAGAATTCGAACACTACCTCGATCTTCCCGGAATCGATATGATGTATGGGTTTTCAGTCAGTCCGCAAGGAGAGGTCTATCTATGTGACTGTCTGGATTACAGTGCACAACGCGGTTATATCCGGAATTACAAAAAAGACGGTTCCATCCGGAATTTTCGAGTCGGTATCTATCCTAGCCAAGTGTATTTCCCCTAATTAGCCTAGCGATATGAACCTATACAAGAGTCTGATCTTCATTTTATACCTCGGCATATTCCTTGGGTCGGGATTCCGTACTCCCGCCCAATCCCGGGATTCGATCACCCTATACGGCACATTAGACACCGTGCAGGTCATCCGCCAACGTATACAACACGCCAACGAGGCAAACGCAGGAGCCCGGGTAACCCATATTTCCCCAGCCATTTTACAAGCCAACAAAACCCGCTCGCTGGCCGAACTCCTGACCGACCATACCTCTATTTACATCAAGAGTCTGGGAACAGGAGCATTATCGACAGCTTCTTTCCGTGGAACCAGCGCTTCCCAAACACGGGTAAACTGGAACGGGATCAATATCACACCTCCTTTATCGGGTACTTTCGATTTTTCACAGATCCCGGTCTTTTTTACAGATAACATCAACCTGTACTATGGCAGCAGCCATGTAAAAAACGGTACCGGAGCTATCGGAGGTAGTGTGAATTTATTCACAGACACCGATTGGAACCGAGGCGTAAATGGCCGGGTACTGGCAGAGTATGGATCGTACAACACATATACCGTCGGTGGACAGGCGAATATAAGCGGTAATAAATCGGCCTCAAAGACACGGTTATATTATCAGCATTCCGACAACGACTATACCTATCTGAATAAAGTGCTGACCAATATTCCTTTCCGTGAAAAAAGGCAGGATGCCGCTTACTCTCAATTCGGAATTATGCAGGAAGGCTATTTCAGAGTATCTCCCTACACCCGCCTGACAGCTGTCGCCTGGTATCAGAAAAATCACCGTAACCTCCCCCAACCGCTCGGTGTAGTCAACCGCTCCCAGGAAGATCAGGAGGAAAATAATTTCCGGGGATATGCCGGACTGGATTTCAGCCGGGGTATCCATGAATTACATGTAAAGGCTGCCTGGCTGTATTTCTGCCAAACTTACGATATCCGGTATGACGGAGGTTTATTCGATCCCAAGGGAAACAAAAACCGCTCTAACACGGCACAGGTCGTGGCCGATTATACGTACTCCCCGACCGATAAGCTTATCCTCAACACGACGTTAACCTATTCTCACGACCTGATCCGGGTGAGTAGCTACATAGACATCGACTCATCGAAATATACGCTCGACGGTATCGATTTTGATATTCCTCAGGTGGAATCCCCTTTCAGCCACCACCGTAACATACTCTCCTGGCAAACTTCCGCTTTGTGGACGCCTATCCGGTGGATGATGATCAACGGACAATATATGTTCGAACATAACGACAATCGGAATGTATCCACCTGGTCGGCAGGAATAGTATTCAATCTATTGAAAAAAGAATTAAAATTGAAAGGAAGTACTGCTTATAATTATCGTTTCCCCAGTATGAACGACCTATATTGGCGCCCCGGCGGTAATCCGGATGTAAAGCCGGAAGAGGGGTATTCTTACGATGCTTCTATTTCTTACCGGAAGAGTATAAACAAACATCTCTTATTCGATGCCGAAGTTTCCGGTTATCTAATGAACATCGACAACTGGATCCTTTGGCTCCCCAAAGACGGAAACCAATGGGTGTGGACTCCGCAAAACAAACGAAACGTACGTTCCTACGGCGTGGAACTTTATGGAAAAACCACTTTCCACTACGGGGAACTCGTATCTTCTCTTTCGGGTAATTACAGCTGGTCACAATCCCGGACCCGCAAGAAACAACACGTAGACGACAACGCCTATATGCGGCAAATTCCATATGTACCGCGATTCAAGTGGAATCTGCGCTGGAATATCGATTATAAAGATGCTTTTTTCGTCTGGCAGATGACTTACACCGGCCGGCGTTTCATTACTACCGACGAATCATATGCCACGGATCCCTATTCCGTACATAACCTCTTGCTCGGTTACCGCTACTCCTTCCGGAATGGGACAAGCCTAACCCCTCAGATGCGGATAGATAACCTGTTCGATACCTACTATGAGTCGACCCAATATTATCCCATGCCTTTGCGTAATTGCTTGTTCTCGCTTTTATTCGAATTTTAATTGAATCATATAAATCCTTTAAATAAATAGAAACCATGAAAAAAATTAATTTTACGCTTTTAGTTTGCCTCCTGTTAGCAGGAATATTCGCATCATGTGACGATGACGACAAATATCCGGTTCCTCCCGAAGTATCTATCGAGAGTGTAAACGGAGTGTTCGCAATGCCTCAGGAAGACTCTATCGTACTGAAAGCGAAAGTAGAAAGTCCGCTGCCAACCACACTGAGCTGGTCCGTCAAAGGAAATGAAGTCTCTAAGGATACAGTATTTACTTTCAAAATGAACGAATTGGGGACCTACGATGTTAAATTAACCGCGACCAATGCCGATGGAGTGACTTCTGCCACAACATCCATCGAAGTGTACGGTAAATACAAATACGGTACTTTTGTTTTAAATGAAGGTTACCAGGCCGATCCTTCTACATTGATATTCATCAGCCCGAAAGGTATTCTCACGGACAGTGCCTATTACAAGGCAAACGGCAGCATGCTGAGCCTTCTTTCCCAAGACTTATTTATCGCCAACAACAAACTGTATATCATTTCACAAAAAAGCGGAGACGACGGTTATCTTATCGTTGCCAATGCAGAAACCCTGAAAAAAGAAGCCGGCTATAAGACCGAACTGGAAGATAAAGTAAGCAGTCCGACTCATGTTGCCGTACTGGGAGACGACGATATCTATCTGCGCGACAACGAAGGAATTAAGGTATTCCACCCATCCAGCGGCGAACTCTTTCTCATCGAGGGAGCTGAAAGGGCTAATAAGAATACCATGGCTGTAACGGAAGGGAAAATATTCGCTGCAGCAGGAAATAACGTCCTTGTGATCGAAAAAGGAAAAAACAAAATCTCCAAATCGATAGAATTCAATGATCCGGTCAGAGGAGTCGTCAAATCGTCGGACGGTAACTTGTGGGTATCCACTTCGGCCGGGGAAATCTCTAAGGTCGATGCCCAAAATTATACTATTATCCAAACCAATACTTTACCGGGAGATGCCATTAGCACTCAGTCGGCCTCATACACTTCTACTCCGTGTATTACAGCACAAGGAGATACTTTGTACATGAACGGCACAGGTACCAAAATCTATCGTCACATTTTTAGTAAAAACCAGACGGATCTGATGGTCGATGCGGCAAACATCGTGACAACAACTAGTGTTTACAATACCATAGCCGTCAATCCGGTTACAGGCGAAGTCTATCTGAATACAATCAAAGGGTGGGGTAACGACCGTCTGATCAACCACATCAGTGTATTCGATTTCAGCGAAACCGAACCGAAATTGAGCGCCAATTATAAGAATCATACCAATTATCCAGCCGGAACATTCTTTACTTATAATTTTCAATAAAAGAATTTTGTAAATGAAAAAATACTATTCTTTATTTCTATTCTGGAGTCTGCTTACAGGTCTATCGACCTCCTGTAGTGACGACAACAAAAAAGATCCGTATCTTCCTACTCCGCCTCAGGTTTCTATCGGAAATCCGAGTGGGCAAACCACCTGTTTACCGGGTGAAACGATCGAGTTAAAAGCGATTCTGAACAATCCGTTACAGACCACTTTCCAGTGGCAACTGAACAAAAAAACGGTTTCCACAGACTCAATCTATCGTTTCACCTCTCAGGACCCCGGTAGTTTTGAAATTATCCTGACCGCAACCAATCAAGACGGCAAGGATTCCGACACCTTATTTCTGAAGGTCAACGGTAATCGGTTCGCGATCTCCGATCTGAAAAATTGGACCGGTAACGGAGAAAACACCTCGGTCTTTGCCATTCAATGGGTTACAGGGGAGCATCTGCAAGAACCGGCAGACCAGGAAGTTTTTTTCATTGCCTGGGGATATCGTTGGAATAAAACGGAAACTTTTACAGGAATCGATATGCTCAAAGCTATTGCCAAGAACGATCCCCGCCTTTATGTCGCCTTATCAGGAAATTATATCAAAGGATTCGGTTATGACGGTAATAACGACGGTAAAATCGAACTGAAAAGTTCTACTTTACATCTGACACAAGCTGATTTTACAAACGGGCTCTACGAACTCTCCGAATACGATTCTGACGAATTGAAACCGTTAGATGCAGCCGATTATTGGATGGGATCGAACGATGCCTATACCACCTACTGGCTCGGTTCGGGCAATCAGGTGCCGACAGCTGCCGACTTTGAATATTCTCAGACATTTGTCGACAATCGCCAACTTGAAAATCTCTCCTGGGATGTATGGACACTTTCTCCCATCGATTACACGTCTATGGTCAATGTATCCCCCATCCCCCGATTGATCAAAGCTGCAGAAGCAAATAAATAAAAAGTTAAAACGGTGCCAACAGGTAAAAACTGATGCGCACCGTTTTCTTTTTATTCAAAAACCTTCCCGGTCATTTTTTCAATAATCCGGTCAAGTCCTCGAAAGAAGTCAGTATAGTAGACATTCCATTTTTTTCCCAACTCATTTCATGCGGGGAAGTAACCGTCAATACGGGTAAATTTTTTCTATCGGCATTTCCGGGCAGACCGGAATAGCCAAAACGATTCAGAGCATTGACACACCAATGCCAAAGGCAGGGATCGTCCGTCCTGACGACGACTTCCTGATAATCCTGTACGATGGGGAAATAGCCCCCACGTCCCCGGTCAAAACATATTTTCCGGTGATCGAACAAACAGTCCAGTCCATCGTTAAAGACTATATCCTCCGTAACGCCACACTGCAATCCTTTTCCGGGCGCGAGCAACCACAGCCGGTCGGCCTGGATCAGTGCCTGGTCGATATCGTGGGTAGACAGCAGAATGGTCTTATGTTGTTCGCGGGCAATGGTATGCAATAAAGTCATGATCTCGATACGGCTTACCACATCCAGGAAAGCTGTGGGTTCATCGAGCAAAATCAACGGACATTCCTGCACCAATGCTTTGGCGATCATCACTTTCTGCCGTTCCCCGTCCGACAATTCGGCCACGTAATTTGCAGCTTTATGGGATATTCCCACTGCCGTAAGAGCCTCTTCGACGAGCTTATGATCTTCCCGGTTCAAACGGCCCCAGAATCCGGTATGGGGCTGACGCCCCAAGCTTACCAGTTCATATACGGTCAATCCGCCGGCCTGTGTCTTATCGGTCAGTACGACGCCGATCTTGCGCGATTTTTCCCGTTCGGAATAATCCCTCAGCGGACGTCCTTCAAGCCATAATTCACCTTCCAAAGGCAATTGAAAAGCCGAAAGAGTACGCAACAGAGTAGATTTGCCTGCCCCGTTAGGACCTAACAGACAAGTCAACTCTCCCGCCCACAAATCGAAAGACAGATCCCGGTGTACCACTGTAGAACCGTTCTTACCATGAGAGTAGCCGATAGCCAATTGACGGGCTGCAATTACAGGTAAAGTCTCCATAGTCAATTGAAATATTGAATTTTACGCTGTTTGACCAGAATATAGATAATGACGGGAGCACCCAAAACGGGAGTGATGGCGTTCAATGGCAAAATCCCCGTTTCGCCGGGTAATACACTGATCAGATTACACAACAGGGCTACCGCCCCTCCCAGCAATAAGGTCACAGGCATCAGGGAATTGTGGTTCGAAGTACCCAGCATCAAGCGGGCAATATGCGGCACGGCCAATCCGATAAAAGCGATAGGCCCGCAAAAGGCGGTTGTTATTGCCGTCAGCATACCGGTCGCAATCAATAACAGATTGCGGGTAAGCCGCACATTCACACCCAGATTTTCAGCATACCGGTTTCCCAACAATAAGGCATTCAAAGGTTTGATCAACATGACCGATAAAACCAAACCGGCGGTAATCGAAACGATAAATACAGGCAATTGCCCGGAAGACACTCCGCTGAAATTTCCCAATCCCCAGATCATATAAGAATGTACTCCTTCGGCCGTAGAGAAAAAATTCAATAATGAAATCACCGAGGAGGTGATGTATCCGATCATGATCCCAATAATAAGTAGCATCAAATTATTCTTTGTAAAAGCAGAAAAGAACAGCAAGATTCCCATGACGATCATAGCCCCGGCAAAAGCTCCGGCCAATACCGCCAGAAAACCGGATATACTGAAAACCCCGGCAGTAATACTTCCTCCACCGAGCAACATCACCAAGGCCACGCCCAGGCTGGCCCCGGTATTGATCCCCAATATCGAAGGTCCTGCCAGCGGATTACTGAAAACGGTTTGCAACATCAACCCCGAGACAGCCAAGGCTGCTCCACACAGCAAAGCAGTTATCCCTTGCGGAATACGCGATTCCAGCAAAATGAACCGCCAGCTCTCCCGTTCTACGGCATGTCCGCACAAAATATCCCATACTGCGCCTGCAGGAATACGTACCGAGCCTACCCATAAGTTCGCCGCGAACAACAGAAGGATCGATACGATCAAACCGATACTATATTTCCATCCGGATGGTAAAGATTTCATTTTTCCAATCTTTTAAAATAACGGCACTCTCCTGCCGGTAACACTCCCGGGTGAAAAATCCGGATCAGATCTTCCAACAGCCGTTCGGGATGAAAAGGGGTCTCTGTATAAAAAGGTACCTGTCCCGAATTACATCCATACACCTGCCCGGTTTGAAAGGCCCGGAAACCGGCATATGAAGCGTAGTCGGACTTTAATTCGGTCAGGGTTTTATCTTGTTGCCGGTTGTATTTGAATAACCAAAAATCGGCATCCTGCCCTCGGTCAAATACCGTTTCAAAAGACAAAGGAATCGAACCGCTATGTTCGTCCTCCGCCCACATATAAGTAGCCCCGGCATCCTGATACAACCGTCCGGTCGTGCTTTTTCCTCCGGGTACATACCAGGCGGAACCGCTTTTCAATTCAGATATCACCGTCGGCCGCTGATTTACAGACTTGACCAAATCACACAGCTGTAAATAATCCGCACGGACAGCAGTGAATAACGAATCAGCCTGCCGCCGTTTCCCGAAAAGCAAACCGAAAAAACGCATCCATTCAGACCGCCCCAAAGGAGAGGTCTCCATATAATCGGCACATTCGATAACCGGTATCCCTAATTTTTCAATCCGGCCATAACCTCCACTATTTTCAAAAGGGGAGAGCAGGATAGCATCAGGATGAAAGTCGATTATTTTTTCAATATCCGGATTCATAGAATTTCCGGCGTCGACCATTCGCCCGGAAGCACAACGATTTTGTATTTCAGGTATTTCGATATATTGCAGATCACATATTCCACCAATCCGATCGATTGCCCCCAGTTCGGACAGAAGCCCGCAATGTACCGAAGAATATACCAATGCTTTTTCCACCGGCGTCCGGACCAAGGTTCCTTCAGGCAATCCTACCGGCAATTCAGTTTCCCGGCCGACCAAAACATAGGTATGTAAAATCCGGGCCGTATCCCAAGGGTTTTGTACCCGCACCAATATATAATGTTCACTCGAATCTATCCGAATCCGCCCGGCATATTCCATCCGGAGCGCGGACAAAGCATCTCCTGCAGAAGCCGAATGCCTACTTTTACAACCTACACCAAGAGCCAACAACAGCCCCAGCAACCAAAACCGCATCAATCTATCCATATCTCAATGATCAAATCCATCCCGGGACAATACTCCCCGGGTATAATAATGTTTCACTTCACGCATTTCTGTCACGAGGTCAGCCAAAGCCAGCAAAGCTTCGGAAGCATAACGCCCGGTAATCACCACCTCTGTCCCTGTGTCACGCAGCCCGATGACTTCCAGTATTTCTTTATCGGAGAGCAAACCAAAATACACAGCTATAGTCAGTTCGTCCAGGATGACCAGGTCCCATTCACCCGAAGCCAGTATTGCCGCACATTCCCGGAGTCCTTCCTGGACAAGGCGTACGTCTTCGTCTTCGGGCCGGTGATCAAGGAAACATCCTCTTCCAAACTGCCGGACCGCCAACCGCCCGGGGAAACAGGCTTCCAGCCGGGTTTCGTTATATTTCATGCTTTTGACAAACTGCCCGATAAACACCCGTTTACCAGCACATAAAGCACGTACCGCCAAACCGAATGCAGCCGTTGTCTTACCTTTACCGTTTCCGGTATAAACCTGAAGGTATCCCTTTGTTTCCATTGAAGCGTAAAAGTACAAAAAATGCCTTTCCTTACAAAATACGAAAAGCCCCCTGCCAACTAAAAGCTGCAGGGAGCCGTCCGATGTAAAGTATTTCCCTCAATTTCGTTCCAATTCTCCGTTTTTAGCCTGTTCGAAAGTCGGATTATAAGCATTATGCCCGACAACCCAAGAAGTATCATCCGTCAATCCCCCGATTGCTTTTTCCAATCCTTTAAAAGATACCAGGCCTAACTGGTACTCGATATTGATCACTCCGACATTTTCCAGGGCTCTAAAACAATCCAGATTAGTCAGGACATTATTACACCAACTATCCTGATTTTTACTGTAAGTAGTCAGCACCAATATCCCGACTTTTTTCAAAACGGGAGTATAGATTTCCTGTAACATGCTCACTAAAGATCCATTCACATAGCTGGTTTTGATATTCAATTCACCCGTCACCTCCTCCAAGGCCGGAAAACGAAGGGCATCACAGACTCCGGTATAGGTCATGTTATTCACTATCCTTAAAACCGGAAATTCCGTCGGCTGTACTTTTTGTCCGAATCCTTCGGAAAGGGTCAATTTTCCGCTAATCTCTGTCAAATCAGGAAAACGAAGCACACCCAGGCTGGCACCATATGCCTGACTCACCGACAAAGTCCCTATTTTCTTTAATCCGGGGAAGTTGTATTCTACCCGTCCGGTAATAGTTGCAGGCATATTACTTACCGATACATTCTGCACCTCTTCGATTCCTGAAAAAGAAATTCCGGGAATCCCGTTAATGGTCAGATTCGTATTCAAGGTTTTACTGCCCTTTAACGTCAAAGCATTTTTTCCGGTAATCTGCAGGGCATCTACTTCAAGGCCGGTCAGATCCAAGGAAGTCAAGGCATCCAAATTGTTTAAAATACAATTGTTCAAATGCATTCCCTTGAACTGGGCCAGCAAAGAAATATCCTGCAATTTTTTCAGTCCAATGAGCGAACATTGTGATCCGATGGATTTCAATACGGGGAAAGCGTCAATCGAAGTAACCTCATTCAAATTACTCAGACTCATCGAACCACCGATAGAGGTCAGGGCATCGAATCCCTTTAATTCGCTGACTGCCAAACCGGACAGGGTGAAATTACCACCGACTGTTGTCAGATTCGGAAAACCGTCGAAAACCGTCAATGCACTCATCGAGGAGAAATCAAATTTTCCATCCACTTCCTTCAATGCTCTCAATGAGCTTACCTCTGTTATTGCCATTCTGGTTAAAACAAAATCACCTTTCACTCGCGTCAATGCAGGCAAATTCAACTCTTGTATCTTATCAGATGCATCGATACAGAATCCTCGCAGACCGACTTCTGTCAAAGACTCCAAACTGACTTTTTCCAAATTTTGAATGTAATAAATTTTAAATCCACCGAGTGATTTTACTGAAGGAAAATTCATTTCTTTTACTTGATGCGTCCACCACAATTCAAAATAATCGGCGACTTGCTCCAATTGGGTGAAGTTCAAAGTTTCAACAGCATTCATCTGCTCCAATTTAATAGCAGATGCCGATTTTAATGCCGGGAAAGCTAACTCTTTCACCCTATAAACATTACTCAATACTAATTGATTTCCAATCAAACTTAATTTCGGGAAAGTCAACTTTTCCGGGGCATTCAAGACACCGTTCACTTTCATGGATAAATTTTCTCCGATTACCGATAAGGCCGAAAAATCTATATCTTTCACATCTTTAATCTGAATCGACAAATTTCTTCCTACCTCTTCCAATGCAGGCAAACTCAACGTTTCAACGGTATCAGCTCTGAAAGTCAATTCTGAAGCTACTTTTTTCAAATTTGGCAATTTGATCTCCCGTATCCACCGAAGTCCAATGGTTGCATTCTGTATTACACGTCCCATCACCAATCCACCAACCTGCTCCAAATTTTCCAAACCGGCAAATGAAGTTCCGGCATAAGTCGGATTTATGGTCACCGTCCCGACAACCTCTTTCAGTGAGGCCAAAGCTGCCAAAGAAGTAAGGGAGTCTTCCTTCACAGTTCCTTCTTCTTTACCGATAACCAAATTTCCATTGACTTTATTGATCCCCTGAGCAGCAAAGGCTTCCAAATCTTCAACCGAAGTCAGACGAACATCTCCTTCGCTACCCGTCAAGGTTCTCCGTACTATATATTTGTAAACACGCTGAGTATTATTGTAAGCAGTTACTGTAAAATTTTGTAACTTTCCCCAATCCTCAACTTCACCAGGATCCGGAGATATCCGGGCATTTTCACTACACAAAATCTCCATTGTCGCCCCCTCAAGAGAAAGATTTTCAGGGATACTCAAAATCAGACTATCTCCCTTAATTATCCCGGCATAGGAATCTCCCTGCTGAACCAGTCGGAATGAGGTGATGTAGTTTTCATTTCCGGAAAACAGGCTGTCATCGTCCTCGCAACTCGTCAGCGAAACAATAATGCCAAGCAACACAATATATATTAAATTATTTATCTTCATAGGTTTATCATTTTTTACATTTACAACTTTTTCAGCTGATTAATCTCACAGTTGAAAAACAGGCTTCATCTGTTACTCCTGAATAGCAGGTTTTATCCATTGCTGGTCTTCTACCAATTGCTTGTAAGTCGGATTGTACAAATTATTTTCCACACTCCATTTCTCTTCGGGACAGGTCAGGATGGCCTTTTTAATTGCCTCGTAAGAAGCTAGTTTCCCATGATCATGAATCCGGATTCCCCCCACTTTTTCCAAGCTGGACAAGAAATCCAGATTTTCCAGGGTTTGATTCAAATAACCGGTATTCTCATTATCTCCCCAGGGAGTTGGTCCGATCGGGCGCAGTTCCAATGTCCCCCCAACCTGCTTCAAAGCCGGATACAAGACCACGGCCGGTCCCCTCGATCCATAATAGTCATATCCGGTCTGAAACATCATATCCTCCCCGACCGTCGCCAGATTCGGAAAAGTCTTTTCATCATAATAGTCGATACTTATGATTGCCTTCCCTCCGATAGACTTCAATTCGGGGAAATGGTATTCCTTGATATTGGAATATAATTCAAAATTACCGGTTACTTCTTCCAGTGCAGGAAATTCGACGGCCTTTACATTGGAATTGGCCCAGTAAGAGAAATCCCCGTTAATTTTACGGATATTACCGATTTCAATGCTCCCTCCGTTCAGGCCAAGATAACCGATATTCAGTTTTCCCACTTCCCGGAAACCTTCTAATTTCGGGAAATATCCCGAAAGGTTATCCAAACTGATTTTACCTTTAAAAATATCGTCACCGATCACCGTCGTATTTTCCAATCCGGTACCGCTGAATCGCAATTCCTCGATTTCTATTCCCTGGATATCCAGGCGTTCTATACCTTTCGATACTACAAACACCTTCAAATTTTTCAAACCGGCAGGCAACTTCAAATATTCTGCCGTACAGTTCAATGACAGCTTCCCTCCGATTTTTTCCAAAGCCCCTAATTTTTCAGTATCCAGTCCTAAAAGTGTGACGTTTAAATCTTCGATTTTTTTGTGGATTTCCACAAGAGGAATAATTGACCGATGACAATTAACAATTGACAATGATTGGAAGCTTTACTTCCATCAAAAAACAGCTGAAAAAAAGGGAAATGAGTAGAGAAATTGAATGTTGAATGATTGATAATCAATATGATGTAAATATTTCCTAAAGTATGTTGTTTTACAGTAAACTGGTATTTGTCAATAGTCAATTAACAAACGTCCTGTAAGGGGCATCACTTTGTAAACTTTATGAAATTTCGACTAATTTAATCGAACGTTTTTCCATCGACATCCAATAGAATAATTCCAATTAAAAATCAGTACAACCGGCATTCTAATCCCAGAGAACACCAAGTTTCTGATCTTGGCAGGTCTTCTGACTTGCTTTATCTCCGGACGTCCTTCCCGTTCATGTAAAACAGTGGCGTGAGTAATGTCCAAAGACTTTAAAAAGCTTACAGCAGCGGGTCTGTTCAGGATTCACACCTGATTCCCTTTTCACCGCTCCGTTACGAAAATAACGAGCAGCACCAAAATCGACGGTAAAAGTACAAAAAAAGAGAGATGAAAGTTTATTTTAAGTAATTTTTTAAATCATTTTTAATATAAGGCGTAAAAATATACTGGGACAATCTTTACCAGCCGATTATTTCAAAAATACGAGCTTTGACATTTAAGATGCAATCAATTTGATTTATCAGTGCCAAGATATTGATTTACTCTTAAATACTCTTTCCTCTTGCTACCGTCACCAATAGAAAAGGAAAGAGTATAATTGAACAAACACCCGGTTCATTTCCGATTTTTACTTCCGGAGTTTTTCTGTCAATATGGGGACAATTTTATGTACATCTCCAACAATCCCCAAATCTGCTGCATTGAAGATCGGAGCATATTTGTCTTTATTGATAGCAATGATGTATTCTGATTCTTCCATACCGGCAAGGTGCTGAATAGCCCCTGAAATCCCCAGGGCAAAATACAGATCCGGCCGGACCGTCTTTCCGGTTTGCCCCACTTGGCGTTCGTGGGGCATAACCCCGGCATCGACCATTGCCCGCGATGAAGATACTTCGGCATTCAATGTTTCCGCTAAACGACCCAGCATGACAAAACCAGCCGTACTGCCGACACCACGCCCACCTGACACCAGCACTTTAGCTTCCGTTATGTCGATCCGGGTTTTCTGTTCTTTCACCGTTTTCAGAATTTTAACTCTGAATTTCGACGGGTCGAAACTGACTTTCATATTTTCAATCGTCCCCCGCCGTGCCGGATCTTTGGGTTTTGTACGCATCACTCCCGGCCGGACAGTAGACATTTGCGGACGATGTTCTTTACAAATGATCGTAGCCATCAGGTTACCACCGAAAGCCGGACGGGTCATCAGCAAATCATTTTCGGGCGAAATGTCCAGGCCTGTACAGTCGGCCGTGAGGCCGGTAGTCAGCCGGGCAGATAATCGGGGGCCCAGATCGCGGCCGATAGTCGTGGCTCCGATCAATACGATGGCCGGATGACGTTCACGGATAAATTGGCTGACAGCTTGTGCATAAGGCTCGGTATTGTACTCTGCCAATTCACGTTCGTCCACACACACGACAATGTCGGCACCATAAGCAATCAGCTCCTGAGCCTGGTCTTTCATATCATAACCGAGCAATAAGGCGATCACTTTCTCATTCAAGGTATCGGCAAGTTCCCGGGCTTTACCCAGCAGTTCCAATGCCACTTTTTGTATGATACCTTCGCGTTGTTCTACAAACACGCAGACGTCTTTATATTGGGATTTATCCATTGTATTCAAATTAACAATGAACGGTAAACGGAAGCAGACCTCAGCCAATGGCCGGAAAAAAAGTATATGTTCAAGGTATAAAAACTTAAGGTTTACCACAGTCTGTGGTCTGCAATCCGTTGCTACCTGTTCATCAGATTATAAATTTTTCTTTCAATTTCTCTACGATTATATCGGCAGCTTCGGCAGGTTCCACTTCAAACACCTTTCCGGCTGCTTTTGCTCCTTTGGTAAATGATTTCCATACGCGGGTGGGCGATCCTTTCAAGCCTAGTTTTTCTTCTTCTACACTGATATGTTCAAAGCCCCACACTTCAACTTCTTTGTTATAAGCCTCCACAATTCCCCGGACCGACATATAACGGGCTTTATTAGCCGTTGCCAGCACCGTCACCACGCAAGGCGCATCTACCTGTACCAGCTGAAAACCGTCTTCTGTGGACTTCCGGATCGTAAATGTCCTGCTCCCGTCAAATTCCAGGTTTTCAACATAAGTCACCTGAGGTAAATCCAAATGTTCGGCAATCTGTGGTCCTACCTGAGCGGTATCCCCGTCGATGGCTTGCCGGCCGGTGATTACCAGGTCAAAATCCAACACGCGCAAAGCGCCGGCAATCGCATTCGACGTAGCGAGAGTATCGGCACCGGCAAATTTCCGGTCGTTCAAATGAATAGCACGGTCAGCTCCCATAGCAAAAGCCTCACGCAAAATATCATCGGCCTGAGGAGGCCCCATGGTTATTACCGTGACTTCCGCCCCATATTTATCTTTTAATTGTAAAGCCATTTCCAGTCCCCCTTTATCGTCGGGATTCATAATGCTGGGCACCCCATCCCGGATCATCGTCCCCGTAGCGGGGTCCAATTTGATCTCTGTTGTATCCGGCACCTGTTTGATACATACTACTATTTTCATACGTTTATCATTTTTTCATTTATCGATTATCTTTTCTCCACTCTTATTTGAGTAATGCAGCTGCAATCACCATCCGTTGTACTTCAGACGTTCCTTCATAGATTTCTGTAATCTTGGCGTCCCGCATCATTCGTTCCACCGGATATTCACGGGTATAACCGTAGCCTCCATGGAATTGTACTGCTTTGGTCGTCACCTCCATCGCTGTTTCGGCTGCAAACAATTTAGCCTGTGCAGAGTCAGCAGAATAAGGTTGTTTCATATCCTTTTTCCAAGCTGCTTTACGCACCAGCAGACGGGCAGCCTGAATCCTGGTCTGCAAATCGGCCAATTGGAATTGAGTATTCTGAAACTGTCCGATGGACCGTCCGAATTGTTTCCGTTCTTTTACATACTTCACCGTTTCATCCATAGCCCCCTGAGCAATACCCAAGGCCTGTGAAGCGATTCCCATACGTCCGCCGTCGAGTGTTTTCATTGCAATCCTGAAGCCTTCCCCCACTTTTCCCAACAGATTTTCTTTCGGGACGATACAATTTTCAAAAATCAACTCACAGGTTGCGGATCCCCGGATGCCCATTTTTTTCTCTTTTTTACCGATAGAGAATCCCGGAAAATCACGTTCTACGATAAAGGCCGAAATCCCCCGCGTCCCCTGTGCCTTATCGGTCATGGCCATGACAATGTAAACGTGTGCATAAGCAGCATTGGTAATAAAAATTTTGGAGCCGTTGAGCACATAATGCTCCCCTTCCTTCACAGCCATCGTTTGCTGTGCCGAAGCGTCCGTGCCTGCATTCGGTTCGGTCAGTCCGAAAGCTCCGATCCATTCGCCGGAACACAAGCGGGGCAAATATTTACGGCGTTGTTCTTCATTGCCGAACTCATAAATCGGAGAAGCGCACAAAGAAGTGTGTGCAGAAACAATAACCCCTGTAGTAGCACATACCCGTGACAATTCTTCGACAGCCATCGAATAGAGTTGGTTGTTGCCACCTGCCCCGCCATACTCTTTGGGGAATGGGATGCCCATCATTCCCAAAGCAGCCATTTTCTTTACCGTTTCTTCCGGAAAACGTTCTTCCTCGTCGACAGCTGCTGCCAACGGTTTCACTTCTTTTTCTGCAAATTCCCGGATCATTTGCAAGAATAAATTTTCTGTTTTTGATGTTGAAAAATCCATATAAATCGTTATTTATTTTTCCATACGGAATGTGCAATTTTTAACATTAACCGGATTTTGTTCCACTGTTGCTTTTCGGTAAGTTTGTTTCCCTCTTCGGTAGAAGCAAAGCCACACTGGGGACTCAGACAAAGCCGTTCCAGGGGAACATACTGGCTGGCTTCCGCAATGCGGTTTTTCACTTTCTGTTTATCCTCAAGGGCAGCATTTTTGGTTGTAATCAATCCCAAGACTACAGTTTGGTTCTGTATGAAGCGTAAGGGTTCAAAACCTCCCGAACGCTCGTCGTCGAATTCGAGAAAAAAAGCATCCACCGGGAGGTCGAATAAGGTTTCGGCAACCGGCTCATACCCCCCCCACGATGCCCAGGCAGAATGATAATTACCCCGGCAAACGTGCATTGTAATGGTCATTCCTTCCGGTCTTGAGTTCAAAGCCATCTCGTTTATCCGGGCAAAAAGGAGGGCCATTTCTTCCGCATTCACCTGTGGATTGCAGCGGAATTTTTCATCACAAAGCATACCCCATGTGCAATCGTCGAATTGGAGATAACGACATCCTGCTGCAGCGAAACCACTGATCACCTGGCGATAGGCCTGTGCTATATCTTCTAATAATCCGTCTATCCGGCCATATACTTTCAGGGTTTCATCCATATTTCCCTCGCGGATCAACTCGGCCAAAAGTTGTGCCGGAGAAGGAATCGTTTGCTTGGGTATCGCCTGGCCAGCCAGTTTCTGGATGAAACGGAAATGAGCGATCATGGGATGATTGTATCCTGTAATTTTCCCGGTCACTTTTACAGATTCCGGTCGGGTTTCCAGATTGTGAAATACATATCCCTGCCCAACTGCCTTTTTCTCTATGCCTCCTAATCCCCAAAAGAAGTCGAGGTGCCACCACGAACGGCGAAATTCCCCATCTGTAATAACCTGTAAGCCGACAACTTTTTGTTCGGCTATTAATTTTTCAATTTCTTCATCCTCGATTTGTTGGAGTGCGGCAGGAGATAATAAGCCTGATTCGAAGTCTTTTCTTGCTTTTTTCAGTCGTTCCGGTCGCAAGAAACTACCGACAATATCCGCCCTAAACGGAAGTTTTACCTGTTCCATTGATTTTAACAGAATTAAGGTAACTCACAGATAAGATAGATTGCATGTAAATGACCACTGCCCTGTACACACCAAGTACAGTTTACCAGTTCATTTATTCTGTCACCTTTCACCCGAAAGCTACGAATTAAACAAAAGTACTCAGGCAGGTCTTCTGACTTGTTCCGATTGTACGCCTTCCCACCGGACATACCGGCAGTGGCTTCCGAATGTACAACCTTTGAATAGAACTTACAGCTACGGGGATAGTCCCTGATTTTCACAGGAGTTCCCATTTTAATCCTGAATCAGTGATGACCGATTCTGAAACCTGATACCGACACAAATATAACGGAATTTATCGAATAAAAAAAAAGTTGGTTATTGTTTTGAAAAATTCAAAAGAAAATTAAAAACACCGGCAGGATGCGTCGGACGGATCCTTCAAATAAAAACAGGCCAGAAGGAAATACGAACACTCTGCCGCCTCCCACATACACCCGCATTTATCCCCGGTGTTTTAACAGTACAGTAATATATATGTGCAGGTGTCCGGCTCTGAATCCGCGAAAGCACAGACGATTGCTTGTATGGCAGGTCTTCTGACTTGCTCCAATCCAGACGCCTTCCCGTCGGAGGTATAAACGACAGTGGCAGAAGCATTGTCCGGACGTTGTAAAGAAGCTCACAGCAGCGGGGCCTGTCCGGGATTTACACCCGGTTCCCTTTTATTTCCTATACCGGATGGACATAGGAAAGCCAATACGCTTCAAAAATAGAGAATAAAATTTATTTTACAAATTTTAAGACAACTTATTTTGAAAACACCGGTAGAAATTTCAGCCCACCGATGCTTATAAACGATTCCTAAAGCGTATAAATAAAAGGCTGGAATCGATCGAAAGATAAGACCATAAAGCAACAAAATCACGCAGACACATTTCAGGTTGCCGACGCAACCACTGGAACGGAAAAACCAAACTATGGTGCAGGTTTTAAGCTTATGTCGATTGGCACATCGGTAAATAAACCACTGACTAACATCAGATATTCGGGAAATTTCACCCCATCACTCCATACCAGTGGAATATGAAGTAATTCTTCAGCCGTACGGCCGAGATCGAAACCGAAAGATTCCAGGGAATGACGGATCAGATGAGGATGACGGCAAGGCTGACCGGTGATACGGGTACACGTATCGTCAGGGCAAAGGTGACAAGTCCCTGCGTAACAAGCCAGACTACCAGGATATTCCGTTTCAAGCCACCGCAACCAAGAATCTAGTTGAAGGCGCACTTCTGTCAACAGGCCGATAACGACCTCTTTCTCTGTTCCCGCAGGAATAGTTGGTACAGAGGATGGATCAGGCACGATCTGAGTGCCTGTTATGCAGATATATTTGTACTTGCCAATCCTTGCAGATATATCGAAATCGTATGGTGGACAAGCCCAGCAACGATCATAACGATTACATCTGCGGCAAAATACAATGAATTTATCTTCATCCCGGTATTTCCGGATATACTCCCCGGCCGGCATAAAAACAGTATGATGTGAAATAGCATAATCCATATCACAAAAGTAATTAATTCCTGGCTGAAAACCGATGGTTCCTGCGGGTACTTTTTTATAGCCGAACAGAGGAATAAAACAGCGACTTCTGAATAGTTACCGGTAAGTAATCGTTGACAAGGCGTTCAAAAACAAAACGTTACTATAATTGGCTTTAGCGTGAAAATGAATTCAACAACATACTCAGATTGCTGATAAACAGCCGTACGGACATTGCCAGCAGGATGATGCCGAAAAATTTACGCAGGACGTAGACACCACTTTTCCCTAAAATGCGTTCCACCAGATAAGCATTGCGGAGTACCAGATAAACCAGAAGCATATTGAGTGAAATGGCCAGGATCAGGTTGGAGAGATGACATTCTGCCCGCAGAGAAAGCGTCGTTGTCAATGTCCCTGCCCCGGCAATCAGAGGAAAGACAACAGGCACAATAGTTACACTCCCGGCAGGTCCATCGTTACGGAAAATTTCTACACTGAAAATCATTTCTACAGCAAGCACCAGCAATACCAATGCTCCGGCTATGGCGAAAGAAGAAATGTCGACATTGAAAAGTTGCAACAGGGCATCCCCTGCAAAAAGGAAAGTAATCATGACTGCATAAGAGATCAGAGCAGCTTTCCCTGCCTGCACCTGTTTTCCTGTTGCATTGAGATTGATGATAATAGGCGTAGAACCTGTAATATCGATCACAGCAAACAACACCATAAAAGCGGTGAATATCTCCTTTATACTCAAATGCAAATCCATCTATATAAACTTTACGAACTATATTTTGGGGTTTGCAGGCCGCAGGTTATCCTTATAAATCATGAAACCACTCCGAAATATTTTTTAACAACTGCGGGCACTGCAAACCCGGCCACAATCCCTATTTTCAATCCGCCCAGATCTCTTCATCCGAAGGCACATGGATACGTGCCGACAGCGGAGCAATCCGGGTGATATTTAATAAATGTTTATAAGTAAAATTCTCCGAAATCGAATTATTTCCCCAGCTTCCGCATCCCAATGTATTGGTTACAGGCAGACCGTTCTGAATAGACCCACCGGCAGTGGTTGCACAAGGAGCGTTCACAATCAGACGGGAAACGGACAATTCGGTGCCGGCCTTAATCACATTGGCCTGATCGTTGGAATGAATTCCGGCTGTATGACCGTTACCTTCCATGTTCAGGTTAGTCTTGGCGATCCGTAAGGCTTCTTCAAAATTGTCATATCCGAGGCAACCCATTACCGGAAACATTTTTTCTTTGCAGATACGATCGGCATGTCCGGCTCCGGTTGCTTCAGCTACAATGACACGGATACCTTCAGGCAGATCGATACCGGCAGCACCGGCAATCTTCTTCACCGACTGCCCAACCAAAGCCCGGTTTATTTTTCCTTCCGGGAAGAGTACATTCAGCAAACGCTCTTTCTCTCCGGCAGTAACAAAATAAGCCCCATGTGCAGTAAAGGCCTTGAACACAGCTTCGCGATCGGTTACCGGATAAGTGAAAAATTGTTCTCCGGAACAGATAATACCATTATCAAAAGCACGTCCGGTAATCACCTTTTCAGCTGCTGCCTCCAGATCGATATTACGATCAAGGATCACCTGTACATTACCGGCACCAACACCGAAAGAGGGTTTTCCAGAAGAGTAAGCGGATTTCACCATCGGCATCCCTCCTGTGGCAACAACGACATCGCAGGCTTCCATCAATTCTTTGGTCTTATCGATAGAAGGTTCGTCGATCACCTGGATCAGATCGGCAGGAACCCCGAACGGAGCCACAACGTCCTTGATCAGATTTACAGCCAGAGCCGAGCATCTTTTTGACTGTGGATGCGGAGCTATAATAATGGCATTTTTGGTTTTGAGGGCAAAAATAATCTTCGACATCGGTGTCACAATCGGATTGGTCATCGGCGTGATCCCGGCTACCACACCGATCGGTTTGGCAATTTCGATCAATCCGGTTTTTTCATCCATATCGATGATACCCATGGATTTTTTACCCCTCAGGTTATAATAAACCCCTTTCGATTTATTGCGGTTTTTAGCTACTTTGTGCTCATACACCCCCATGCCGGTTTCGTTTACAGCCAACCGGGCCAATTCTTCGGCATGATCATAAATGACACGGGCAGCTTCGCGGATAACCCGGTCGACCTGATCCTGGTCAAAATGATGTTCGTAAATCTCCTGAGCCTTGCGGGCTTTCACCACCATTTCCTTTATTTCCATAACTTTTTCAGTTTATAATTATAACACAAACTTTAATTGCCGGACAGCTTTCTGTCTTTGTTTCTGCCTGATCAGTCTCAAAGCTCCCGACAAAAAATCCTCCGGATTTTTCTCAACGAAATCCAGGATTTCCTAAACGATTACAATGTAATTCTCAACTTAAAAAATTGATTTAATACAGCACCTTATAAATCTCCCGGATCTCCTCCTCCGACAGCGAGACATAATTATTGGCCAAAAGACGTTGCTGAGTCTGCAACACACTGCTGGTAAAACCCTGAATTTCTTCCGGTTTCATTCCATACACCCGGAGTTTATTCTTCGGAATCAATTTACCCAAAAGCTCATCGAGTACCGGATAGGGATTTTCGTTCACACCCAATTGTACACACAACAAGTCGTTCAGCCGGGCAATATCGCCTGAAGGATTTTTGGCATTATAAAGTTTGAATACTTCGGTGAAAAACTGATAATTCGATTCGCCATGAGGTACATGATAACTACCACCCAACGGATAGGATAAAGCATGTACAGCCCCCACCCCTGTATTTCCAAAAGCTATTCCGGCATAATTACTTGCCATCAGCATATCCCCCAGTCTTTCGAAACGATATTCGGGTCCGTTCGCTGCAATCCCCTGAAACACATCGATGATTATTTCGATGGCAGCCCGGCAATACAAACGGGTATAAGGATTGGATTTGGGCGAAACATACGACTCGGTGGCATGTACCAACGCATCGATCGCACTACAGGCATAAAACTTAAAAGGCAGCCCTTTGAGCAACTCCGGTACCAGCACAGCATCGTCGGCCACAATGGCATCGTCGGCCAATCCCATTTTAGTATGTTTGGAGGTAATTTCAGCTATGGATATATTGGTCACCTCGCTTCCGGTTCCACAGGTGGTAGGCAAAATGACCAATTGTTTTTCTTTGACGATCGGAATTTTACGTTCGAAAGCTTCCGTAACGTCTTCCACCCCTTTCAATACAAACAATTTGGAAATATCGATCACCGTTCCGCCACCGACCGCAATCACCCGGTCGAAACCGACTCCTTTCACTTCTTTCAGGATAGTGTTCATCATTTTATCCGATGGTTCTCCTAAACCGAACTTCTCCTGCATAATGAAATGACAAGGGAGATTCAGGGATTTCATAAAAGGATCATAAAGGAATTCATTGGTAATCACCAAATCGTGCTCCGAGAGCTTGAATTCACGGGCAAAATCGGCAAAATGATCGAATTTGCTCAAACGGGTTTTTAATTTAAATAATTGCATAATACATGATTATAAAACGATGGACGGCCCCGCGACCATAAATCGCCGGGAGTTATCCGCCACCAGTTAATCCTTAAAACGTTTCTGATATTCTTCTTCCAGCATAGGGCGGAAATCGGGATGTGCCACAGCAATCAATGCCCGAGCCCGTTGTTTCAGCGTTTTACCTTTCAACCGGGCGATGCCGTACTCAGTCACCACATAATCGACATCATTGCGTGAAGTAGTAACAGCTGCACCCTGCGCCAAGAAAGGTACAATCCGGGAAGCCTTACCTTTAGCTGCAGTCGAAGGCATAGCCATGATCGATTTACCACCGGCAGACCAGGCTGCCCCCCGGACATAGTCTACCTGTCCTCCGGTTCCGCTGAATTGTTTCAGTCCGATTGTCTCGGAAGCCACCTGCCCCATCAGGTCAACCTCGATGCAGGAATTGATGGAAACCATCTTTTCATTTTGTGCAATGACACGAGGATCGTTGACATAATCTACGGGACGCATTTCTACGCAGGCGTTTTTATCGACGAAATCGTACAAGCGGCGCGTCCCCATCAGGAAAGTGGCAACCAATTTCCCCGGATGCAAGGTCTTTTTACTGCCATTGACCACTCCTGATTCCACCAAATCGATCACTCCGTCGGAAAACATTTCGGTATGGATACCCAGGTCTTTTTTATCTCCCATAAACAGGAGCACGGCATCCGGAATCGCTCCGATCCCCAACTGTAAGGTGGAACCATCCTCGATCAAAGAAGCACAATTACGCCCGATGGCTTTTTCGACATCCGTAATTTTAGGCAGCGGAATTTCGGGCAATGCCAGGTTAGTCGGAATAATATAATCCAACCGGGAGATATGAATTTTGTTGTCTCCCTCGACATAGGGCATATTTTCATTCATCTCTGCGATCACCAGTCGCGCCTTTTCTGCTGCCGCTTTAGTATAATCACAAGAGAGTCCGAAACTGCAATTTCCTTCACTATCGGGATAAGACACTTGGATTACCGCCACATCCACAGGATATACCTCATCAAACAGCTGTGGTATTTCATAAAAAAATACAGGAAGAAAATCGGCCCGGTCGTCAGCGACAGCCTGGCGCGAATTTCCCCCGACAAAATTAGTGATGTGGCGGAAATGTCCTTCCGTCCCGGGTGTCAGGTATGAGCCATCGTTCAGCGTAAGCATGTGGTAAATACCGACATCATGCAAGCGTTCTTTTTGTGCGATCATTTCCGCCGGCACAACCTGCGGACAACCGGCAGCATGTCCGAACACAAGACGGTCTCCGTCTTCTATGGCACGGACAGCTTCCTCCACTGTCGCAAACCTGTTTTTATATATTTCTTTCCATTCCATAATCCTCGTTTTGATCACCTTTTTCGGTTTAATAATTTCCGGGCAAAAGCGAGTAAGCCCTCATCTGTTTCGTTGATCAGATACACACGGCCGAGTTTATCTCCAAGCTCACGACGCAAACCTTTCTCTACCACTTGTTCCACCGTAATTTGTGCCGCAGGACAGGCTCCACAGGCTCCGGAAAACACAATTCCGACATCCCGGCCCCGGATTTCCCTGACACTCAAATCCCCGCCATGTTCCAGTAAATGAGGACGGACCCGGTAAAGTACGATCTCCCGGACCCGTTCCTCAAAACTACTACTACTTTCTATCTTTGCTTTCATCCACCTTAGCAATCACTTTAGCCAGTTCTTTCTTCGCAGCCAGATTTCCCTGACGGGAGATCATAATACGCTGTGCCTGAGGTGAACCTGCTCCATGCATAGATTCTGTCCGATATCCAACAGCTGCCGTACCCAAGGTAATATTTTCGATCAGGCGCAGGATACGCATCCGGTTTTCGGTAGAAGTCCCGGTTGCTCCCTGCAAATATTTCTCTACATAAGGACCGATCTTTTCGCTGCGTAAATCCTGCTCGGATGGCATGGTCACCATTAACCCACCGGCAATATCTTCTGCAAGACGGGCAATCTCATAAGGCATACGGGTAATATTCTGTTTGCAGACATTGGCCAACAACAGATTGATCTGATAGTTACCGGCAGGCATCTTTTCACCCTCTGCCGAACAGGCAATACCACAAGCATAAAGCGTCTCGTTCAGATGTATCATTTCGATCAGCTTATCCTTGATGTGGTTGGCTTTGGGCACGCCATTGTAATCGGCGGCAAGGGCAGCTGCACCGATCAATACATCCCCGACTCCGACTTTACACCCTCCGTAAGACTGACGGTGATATCCGGCGAAACGCTCTACCATCATTCCGGCAAATTCATATTCCCGACACATAAACACCCGTTCATTGGGAACAAACACGTTATCGAAAACAACCAGTGCTTCGTGCCCACCATACTGTGCATTTCCGAGGTCCATATCGGCATTTTCCTCCATTTTACGGGTATCACAGGACTGACGGCCGTACACCATAAATACGCCTTCGGCATCTGAGGGGACAGCAAACGAAATGGCATAATCTTTATCCTCTTCTTTCATGGCCACAGTAGGCATGATCAGGTGTTCGTGCGAATTGACAGCCCCGGTCTGATGAGCTTTTGCTCCCCGTACGACAATACCATCCTCCCGCACTTCCACGACATGCATATACATATCCGGATCTTCCTGTCTGGAGGGCGACAAACTACGGTCACCTTTCGGATCGGTCATCGCTCCGTCAACCGTAAGGTCGTTTTCCTGTACAAACTTCATATATTCAGTGAACCGCTTGTGATATTCTGTCCCAAGCTTCTGGTCCATCTCATAGGTGGTAGAGAAAATGGCATTGAAAGCATCCATTCCCACACAACGCTGGAAACAGGCTGCCGTCTTTTGTCCCATCAAACGTTGCATTTTCACTTTATTCACCAAATCTTCCGTGCTTTGGTGGAGATGGCAAAAACGGTTGATCCGCTTGCCGATCAGCGGTGAATAAACAGTCATCAGATCCTGATATTCCGGTTTTTCAGCCAATTCATAAGTTTTGGCTACAGAATTCATAGAAGGACGAATCATCGGGTGGTCGACAGGATTTTCGATCAGCTCACCCATAAAATAAACCTTCAGATTCAATCTGCGGAGGCTTTCAATGTACTCAGCTCTGGTCATCATAATTAGTGGCGTTTTATTGATTAACAATACAATATTTAAAGAATTATTTCTCTAATCAAAAGACACAAAGGACAACTATCGTATGCTATATAACATACGTCTTTCCCTTTACGGAAACGATAGCGCCAGCCTTTTTAAAAAATAAAAAAGCATCCTTTACACATCCTCCCTAAACGAGGTTATGCCTTCGTGTTTTCCAGGACACACCCGTATCCCTTTTCCCAAAATAATTGTGAAAAACAACGCACATACCCATTGTCCTTATTCCCCAGAACAACTGGCAATTATAGGTCAGGCAGGTCTTCTGACTTGTTCCGGATTTTGCGGCCTTCCCTTCTCCCGGAGGAAAAAGTGACCATAAGAATGCAAAACCCTTTTTAAAGAACATACAGCTGAGGGTACAGTACCGGATTCTCACCGGATTCCCTATTCAACTCATTCCTCCGTGTGAGGATGAGTCACCATGACGACGCAAATGTACCTAAATAAATTTATATTCCTACTTTTTTTCTTTAATTTTTAAATAAAATGAGAAAAATAATTGCAGCAATGAAACAAACCTCTCCTAAAAAATCATAAAATAACACCTCCTTCACCCGAACTTCCTTCTCCTCTCTCAACGTCCGATGAAGTAAAAAATCGATTAAAAACAACGGAATGCATAAAAATAATCGACGATCATCCGGACAACAAAGACCCGCCTCTTATAAAAACAAGAAGTTACAAATTTTTACTCACTGATAATCAACAACAAAATAAAGGAAAAGGGAAAGATTTTATTAAAATTTCAACGGATAAAAGATTTTTTATACTTTTGTCCCATTGAAGTTCTTTACAAGATGTGAATCAGATCGCTCAGGTGCCTCATTACGATGGGGAGAATAGGGAACCGTGTGAAAATCACGGACTGTCGCGCAACTGTAATCACCATAAAAGTTCGGCCAATCATGTCCACTGTCAGCATAAGACGGGAAGGACGGCTAAAACGGTGAAAGTCAGGATACCTGCCTCAGCGAATTGACAATGCTTTCGCGGAATAAAGCCAGAGTCAGCCCTTATCAGACCGACACCCGTCCGGGTAAATATACCCCTGCGTATTCTTTATTTTGTGAAAGCTAAGTTTAAGCCATGCTCAACGGTAACAATCGATGATTAACGAGTAATTATCAATCGGCTACACTTACGAATCTTAAAAGAGATTGCCAGAATAATAAAGCAATTAATAGATGTAAACTGACTTAGCATGAGAAAATCGTTTGAAAAATTCCTGGCGAGACAGGAAGCCTTAGCCCGGCAATACGGCGAAGCATATGAAGAAAAACAACACAACCGCGGCAAACTGACAGCCCGGGAACGAATAGAATTTCTTTTTGATGAAGGCACCTTCGAGGAAGTCGATGCTTATTCTCCATCGGCCACCACCTCTTTCGGTAAAACAGTACGTTCCTATGGAGACGGAGTTATTACCGGATTTGGAAATATAAACGGCAGACAGGTATTTGCCTATTCCCAGGACTTCAATGTTCAGGGAGGATCATTGGGTTCTGTACACGCTGCCAAAATTATAAAAGTACAGGATATGGCCCTGAAAACAGGTTCTCCTGTTGTAGGCCTGATCGATTCGGGAGGAGCGCGCATACAGGAAGGAGTGGCCAGTCTGGCCGGATATGCCGGTATTTTCCGCCGTAATGTACTGGCCTCCGGGGTCATTCCCCAAATATCGGTGATCATGGGTCCGGCAGCAGGCGGCGCCGTTTATTCCCCGGCACTCACCGACTTTATCTTTATGACTGCCGCAACCAGTTATATGTTTGTTACAGGCCCCAATGTCGTTAAACAAGTGTTGAATGAGACCATCTCTCCCGAAGAATTGGGAGGGGCTTCAGTACATGCTGTCAAATCAGGAGTCGCTGATTTTGTTTTCAACGATGACGAGAACACTCTGCGGGGAGTGAAAATGCTGCTTTCCTATCTTCCTTCCAACAATATCGAGAATGCTCCCTATCTGGCCACCGACGATCCGGCGGACCGTATAGAAGAAAGTCTCAGAGACCTTGTTCCCGAAGATCCCGACAAACCTTATGACGTCCGGAATATCATCCGGCTGATCACCGATAAAGGTAAATTTCTGGAAATAGCTGAAAACTATGCCCCCAATATCATTATCGGCTTGGCCCGGTTCGGAGGCTATGTAACCGGAATCGTCGCCAACCAACCTCAGGTGATGGCCGGTACTTTGGATATGAACTCTTCTGTCAAGGCTGCCCGTTTCATCAATTTCTGTGATAGTTTCAATATTCCCATCCTTACTCTTGAAGACGTTCCCGGATTCCTGCCGGGAGCTGATCAGGAACATGCCGGGATTATCCGCCATGGAGCAAAATTATTGTATGCTTACACCCGGGCTACTGTACCCAAAATCACCGTCGTACTGCGAAAATCTTACGGAGGAGCCTATATCGTTATGAACAGCAAAGGGATCGGTGGCGACTACAACTTTGCCTGGCCGACAGCAGAAATCGCTGTCATGGGACCCGAAGGGGCAATCGCCATTCTCTACCACAAAGAACTGGCCGCTGCCGAAGATCCCGTTGCTTTGAAAAAAGAATTACTGGCACAATACCGGGAGGAGGTTGCCAATCCTTATATCGCCAACGAAAAAGGATTTATCGATGAAGTCATCGACCCGTCCGTCACCCGACTGAAAATCATCCGGGTACTTAAATCTTTAGAAAAGAAATCAGTCAGTCTACCCCGCCGGAAACATGGAAATATACCGCTTTAAAAAGATAAAAGCGAAAGAAAAGGGGGACAAAATAAAAAGATAATGAAATAGATATGATAAAATCAGTTTTAATAGCTAACCGAGGCGAAATAGCCATCCGAATTGCCCGTACAGCCCGGCGCATGGGCATCAAAACTTATGTCGTCCGAACAGCCAAAGAACCCGAAGCTGTATATTTATCAGCTGCTGATGCCGTGATCAATTTCCCGGAAACCGATGGGAATATACCGGAATTTCTGGATATCGACAGATTGGTTGGACTAGCCCGGGAATATAAGATCGACTCATTACATCCAGGTTATGGATACCTGTCTGAAAACGCGGAATTAGCCGAACGCTGCCGGGATAATGGAATCGTCTTTATCGGCCCTTCACCCGAAGTCATCCGACTTATGGGCGATAAAGTTGCAGCAAAAGGAATTGCCGCACAGAGCGGAGTCCCCATGCTTGGAGCCAGCCAAGGAGCCGTACATACCCTCGATGAAGCCCGGAAAATTGCCAAACGACTAGGCTATCCGGTCATTATCAAAGCAGTATCGGGCGGAGGAGGACGAGGAATGCGTATTGTCCATCATCAGGATGAACTCGAACAACTTTACAAAATAGCAACCGCAGAAGCACAGGTAGCCTTTAACGATCCTTCGGTATTTATCGAAAAATACCTCGAAAACCCGAAGCACATCGAATTTCAGATTGTAGCCGACAATTATGGAAATGTCGTGCATCTGGGCGAACGGGAATGCTCCATACAGCGTAAACATCAGAAGTTGATGGAAGAAGCCCCGTCACCCGCTCTCGACGAACGCCTCCGGAAAAAAATGGCAGCAGCAGCAGTCTCCCTGGCAAAACAGGCAGGCTATCAAAGTCTGGGAACAGTGGAATTCCTGCTCGACCATCAGAAGCATTTCTATTTCATGGAGATGAACACCCGTATTCAGGTGGAACACCCGGTTACAGAAGAAATCACCGGAATCGATCTGGTGGAATTACAATTCAATATCGCTGCGGGCCGGAAATTACCGTTGCGTCAATCTCAGATTCACCTCAACGGCTGGTCTATCGAATTCCGGATCAACGCAGAGGACGTACAAGCCGGATTTTCTCCCAGTATCGGTGTTATCCGTCAACTTCGTTTACCACAAGGCAATCACATCCGCATTGAAACCGGTATTGCCCCCGGTTCAGAAATTACCCCTTTTTTCGATTCTATGGTAGCCAAACTGATCGTCACCGGAGACACCCGCGAACAAGCCATCGAACGGACTCTTTCGGCACTCGAACGTTTCCATGTGAAAGGGATCCGTACCACAATCCCTTTCTGCAAAGCAGTATTACACAACGAAACTTACCGTAACGGTGATTTCGACACCTCCTTCATTGAAACCCGCCTCCATTCGACGGTCTGGCGCGAACCGCACGAAGAATTGCTCGCAGCTCTATTCGCCGTGTATACCTACACACACGAAAATACTCCTGAAATCGGTCCCGACACACAAATCGACCCCTGGGTATTGAACAAACGAATCAGAAATCTATAAGTACCAAATATGAATAATAAAGAAATCAGTAAATACATCGCTCTCAGCGACAGACAAACGGAATTCGAATTTACAGTAAAGAATAATTATGATTTCAGTTTGAAACGGCAAAATATACGCCTCGACCTGATAGAGGAAGCAGACGGATTTTTGGTCTTATCTTATAAAGGACTGCGTTATCCAGTAGAAATTGTTTCACGGAAACAAAATGAATACGAAATATTGCTCAACGGTGTCGCATATACTTTCTCTGTTGAAACTCCGTTCTCTCTGAAACGGAAAAAAATACTGGCCAGTCGTCAAAGCGACTTGGCGACAATAATCATCAAATCTCCCATGCCTGGCAAAATACTGGACGTCCAAGTAGATAACGGTCAGGAAATCAACAAAGGCGACACTCTCTTGATACTTGAAGCCATGAAGATGCAAAACATCATTACCGCCACCCACAGAGGCCGAATCAGTCGTTTATGTGTCAAAACCGGCCAAATCGTTGGTAAAGACGAAATTTTAGCAGAAATCAAACTCTAAACGCAGCCATGCAGGAACACAGCAAAAAAATACAGGAATTATCGAATTTTCTGCTGGATTACGCCACCACACTGATGGCAGTCGGCAGCCATACTTCACGTATTGTAAAAAACGTGACCCGCATCGCCGAGTCTTTTGGCTTTGGAGTGGATATGACCATTTTTCAGCGCAACATCACCATGACCGTCAAACATTCCGAAGACTACTCCATCCGACGAACTTACGTCCGACGGATTCCAGCAATGGCTTTAAACTTCCGTACAATATCAGACCTGAGTGCCCTGAGCTGGGAAGCTTATGACCACCATCCGGGACTTCACGAGCTGCAGCTCCGGTTCAATACCATTGTCAACACCCCACGTATGTCACGCTGGATGGTCCTGTTGCTGGTTGCCTGTGCCAATGCTGCATTTTGCCGTTTGTTCGGAGGAGATCCGATCGCCATGGGATTGGTATGGATTGCCACCCTGGCCGGCTTTTTTATCCGTCAGGAACTCACCAAACTTCAGTTGAACCATATGGTCATCTTTATTATTTGTTCCTTTATCGCTTCCCTGACTGCCGCACTCGGAGTATTCTGCAATTTAGGGACCACCCAAGATATCGCACTAGGTACCAGCGTCCTGTTTCTGATTCCCGGAGTACCGCTGATCAATTCCATCCTGGATATACTCGAAGGTCACGTCCTTGTCGGTTTATCCAGAACAATCAATGCCACGATATTAATTATTTGTATCGCTCTCGGCTTATCCATGACTTTATTAATTTTAGGAAAAGATATATTATGAACAACGAATTCTGGTTACCTGTCCTCACCGACGGATTATTTGCCGCTATTGCCGCCATCGGATTTGCCGTTATCTCCAATCCCCCCAAACGTGCTATTTCAGTTGTAGCCTTACTGGGAGCTTTCGGCCATGCCTGTCGTTTCTACCTATTACATTACACCCCGTTGAATCTGACCATATCTTCACTCTTTGCAGTCAGCATAACCACCGGCATATCAGAAAACTCCCGGATCTGCTGGCATACCTGAAATCCATCCAGTTTCGGAAGCATCACATCCAGCAGAACCAGATCATACTCACACTTCTTTGCGTACTCCAGTGCCTCTTCCCCGTCATATGCACAATCTACTTCCATACCTTCCTGTTCCAGGCTGAAACAGATTCCTTTCACGATCAATTTTTCATCATCTACAACTAAAATCTTCTTGCTCATATTCTTCTTTCCCGTCTTTTTGCTGCTATATTGTAATATCTTCTTTTATTTTATTAAATACTCCCTCTTTGATTCCCTCAATCTGCATCACGTCTTCAATGGAACGAAATGCACCATGCTCTTCCCGGTAACGCAGAATCTTTTCTGCTTTCGCTTCTCCGATACCGGGCAAAGTCATGAGTTCCTCTTTTCCGGCTGTATTAATATTTATCTTTCCCCTGGTATCCGCTGTTCCCGCGTTACTTTCCAACCCCTGATCCTGCAAA
>ERZ780148.433-NODE-433-length-35288-cov-4.265234_pt1 | contig 35288 bp, 58 predicted proteins | sample MGYA00510984_ERZ780148 | MGnify/ENA primary metagenome ERZ780148 (study PRJEB29588, sample SAMEA2160902) | human gut metagenome | biome: human gut; feature: human-associated habitat; material: faeces | place: Denmark | collected 2008/2010 ...
GGGGGATGCCGTTGGCCACTTCGAGGAAGCGCTGCATCAGCAGATCCACTTTTCCGCCAAAGTAGCCTGAGATCAGGCCGTAACTCATGCCAATGACCATGTCGATGATGGCGGCAGCCACGGCGATGATGAGGGAGACGCGGGCACCCTCCCAGGTGCGGGTCCAGATGTCACGGCCATACAGGTCGCTGCCGAACCAGTAGTACACATCGTCCTTGCCTTTTTCGACGTAGTTGTTGACGATCTTGGTGCCGGTGGTGGTGCTCATCTTCTCGCTGCCGTCCAGAATGCCGAAGCTCTCGATGCCCGGCACACGGGGGGCAAAGTTTTTCTGGCTCAGCTCCTGGCCGGAGTAGGTGTAGCTGTTCATGCCCGGGCCAAAGATGGCCAGCAGCACGATGAACACGATGAGGATGAGGCCCAGCACGGCGCTCTTCTTGCGGAGGAAGCGGATGCGGGCATCTTTCCAGAAGCTCTGGGCCGCGAAGTTGGTATCCACCGCGATTTCAGCCGCGTTGTCCTTCCGGGCAAACTCTGCCTCGGTGAACTTGTGCTCAGGGTACAGTTCCTGCACGGCCTGCGTGATGGCTGCGGCGGGGCTTTTATTTTCATGCCATTAAGGCTTGAAAGCTATGTCGTTGCAAGTCCATCACTCTTGCATGACCTATTATAGCATCACGATTCCTCGATGTTTACGTGATTGATGTACGCCATCAATTTTTTCTTGAGCTTGTACTCGGCAGTCTTGAAGCCCTTGCAGTCCTCCACGACCCGCTTCCCGTCGCGGATATAGACGAAATCGGCGATGTACCGCATGCCCCGATACTTCACCCCGTCGCATTCGAAGCTCGGCAAAAGCTCGAACGGAACCTGGAGATGCAGTCCTTGGATTTTGCCTGCCATCTCCATATCGCGGAGCTTGGTATACCGCTTGGCTTCCTTCGCGCTGTCGAACTCGATTCCGTCAACGACCGTCTTCTTTGCGTGGTACTTACTTGCCCGTGCTGCCAAAGCCGTCACCTCCTCGCTCTGAATCCTCCAGATCGTCCACCAGGTCGAATTGCACGTACTCGCAGGGCACGATGACCAGCTGCGTAATCTTGTCATATCGCTCGATTTTGTAAGGGCTGTAACTGTGGTTGTATAGCTTAACCTTGATTGACCCCGTATAGCCCTCGTCGATAACGCCCTCGGACGTGATGCCGTGCTCGACGTTCAGCCCTGACTTGCTCTTCAACATGCCGACGAAGCCGTGCGGCAGCTGGATATGCACGCCAGTGTCGATGATGCACGAACCCCTCGCGGGAACCACCGTTTCGATTGGCGAGCGAAGGTCTGCCCCCGCGTCCGTGCCGTGGGCACGTGTAGGAATGAGCGCGCCCTTATCGAGTTTGATTTTCATTTGTCGTTCCTCCTAAACGTAGTTTCTTCCGATTATCTTCATCCAATCATCGAGCGTCCAGCCGTAGTGCTCCATTGCGCGGCGCTGCGACACCTCTTGCAGGTACTTCTCGAACGGGCGGTTGAAGTGCACACCGTAGTCGCTCATGTTGTGGGCTTCGGGCGGCAGGAAGACGTACAGGCCAAGCTCGATTGACTTCTTGCGATTCGGGCCGTGGAAAACCTCGTGCCGCACGAGCCACGGTTCGCGCTCGTCGTACCAGCGGATTAGGACACCGTGCCGCTCGTCGTACCATTCGCCGCAACCTAGAATGCTGTGCTCCTTCATTCCTCGCCCTCCACGTACCTCAATCTTGCTATTTCCTCGCGCGTGAGAACCGAGATACCCTGCGCTTCGCATTCCTCCCGCGCCCCGTCGATGAGCCGCGAGAACTCCGTCGAGTCCATGTGGCTCGAACCCTTGTAGATTCGGTAATGAGTGAACTCATGCCCGCTAGCGAATCCCGTTCCGATCTCCTCGTAATAGCGAAAGTACCCAGACACGTCGATGTCGGAACGCACGCTCACGACCTCGAACGGTGCGTGCTCCTTCAGCATGCGGAAATGAAGCTCAGAGGTCGGTATCCTCAAGACCCTGCCGAGCTGGTTGAGCATCGCCCAATAGTATGCGTTCTGTGTGAGCGTGCGCTTGCGCTTGCGCTCCTTGATCTCGTAAAGCTGATAGTCCTTCGGCTGCTCGAAAATCCAATGGATGATTTCCTCGGCTGTGCCAATCATTCCGCCAATCATCCCGCGTCACCTCCTTTCAAGCAAGGCGACGGGACGCCCTGAAGCGCCCCGTCGATTAGGTTAAAACGGGATGTCATCGCAGTATATGGTTGGTTGCTGCTTGTATACCGATTGGTAATCTTGCTGCTGCTGTTGCGGCTGCGGTGCCGTAGCTGGAGCCGCATACACAGGCTCGCTCCCGAGCTGCCCCTGCTGGCGCTGGCTCATGAACTCGATCTCGTCCACGATGACCTCGATCTTGCTACGCTTCTGGCCATCGCGTTCCCACTGGCTCCAACGGAGCTTGCCATCGATTGCTACCTTGCTGCCCTTGGAAAGGAAGCGGGAAACGCTCTGTGCACGAGTACCAAACATAGTGCAATCAATGAAGTTGGGGCAATCTTCCCATTCTCCCGTCTGCTGGTTCTTGCGGCGATCGTTGACCGCGATTCCGAAGCTCAGGACTGCCGTGCCTCCTGCCGTGCTGCGAAGTTCTGAATCGCGTGTCAAATTCCCAGTGATTGCTACGTGGTTGATGCTCATTATTAGTCGTCCTCCTTGTTCAGCTCTTCGATCTTGTTGTTCAGCTCTTCGAGCTTGTTGTCGTAATCGTCCCCCAGTATATGTCGAAGAACGGCGCTGGTTGTCGTATCGTTCCACACGAGATATTTTCCGAGCCAGTCGGCTTTCGCCCTGTTAAGCAAAACATCCTTGACCATTTCCAGGTCGAATTTAGCCTTCAGCAGGCTTTTGAATTCATCTTTCGTGATTTGTACCATGTTTTTCATTATCATCGTTCCTCTCTCTATTTGTCGATTGCGAAGACGTAAGCTCTGCAACCCTTCGTGTCGTTGTAGATGCTCAGCCCCGTTATCTGGCCGCTCTCGATGCGAACCTTCTCGCATCGGAAATTGTCGTAGCATTGCATGCGACCGTTCTTCCCTTGCTTGACGTTGCACTTCTCGGCTGGAACCCAGATGAACGGAGCCGTGTAAAGCTCGCGCCCGATTCCGAGCATGAATCCAGCGCGCTTGAATGCGTCACTTGCCCTGCCCTTCTCGGATTCCATCTTGGACGGCGTGCCGTTCGACTGCTTGCCAATCCACTGATGCTTCTGCTGGTCCAATACCTCGATGGTGCAGAAAAGCTCGCCGTTGATGCTCTGGTAGCTGTTGCGCCAACCCGTCATGCCGAAAGTCTCGTCAAGGATGCGCATATCGCAGCGGCTGTCCTTGTAAAGCAGGAGCGACACGCCCTTTTGGCTGCATTGAGCCACGCGCACCTCTATCTCGTTTGCCCTCAGCTCGCGCATGCTACTTCACCTGCAAGTTTTCATTGGTGACGATTTCGGCGTGCTCGATTTCGCGCCCGTCTGCCAGAGCGGCCTTGATTGCCGTGCGGTTGGGAGTAGGCTCCTTGAAGGTCAGCAGGTCGTCGGCGTGCTCCTGCGCCCATGCGACGAACGCGTCATCGACCTGGACGCTCTTCGACTTGCGGTAGCTGCACCGCACCTTGGGCGTTTCGAACTTCTCGCCCCTCAGCGCGTAGGCCAGAAGGTTCTTGATGCGCTCGGCCTTGTTCTCCACGGCCTTGCGGCGCTGGGCGAGGGCCGTCTCCTCGTCCCTCATCGCCTTTGCCTCGGCAATGAGGTTCTTGTAGAAGCAGCCGATGTTCTCGACCTTCTGCGTGCGCTCCATCTGCAACTCGTCGAAGCGCTTCTCGTCCTCGATTTCGCCCGTCTCCATATCAACCAGCGACATGATTGAATCGTCGATTTCGTAAATGCTCATACCCATGTTGTCGTTCCTTTCTCTTTGATTTCTTCCAGCTCTTCGTCCGTGTAAAACACGTCCTTGCCTTCGAAGAGCTTGTTAATCAGGTCGTACAGAGCCGTCATGTGCTCCTTCGTCGGGTTGCCCCTCTCCATGGTCTTCACCGTCCCCGAAAAGATAGTCGAGCGTGTAGGCCGCGCCGTTGCGCTCTTCAAGCTCCGATTGGAGCGCCATCATCTGGCCCAGTCGAAAAGGCTGCTTGCCCGAAAGAAGGCGAAAAACCGTGGGAACCGACTTGCCGATTGATTCGGCAATATCTCCGTTAGTCATGCCAGCACGTGCGATTTCAGCTTTGAGATTCTTGTACATATGTCCACCCCCTTTTGTGCTCGGTGTACGCACTTATGTGCTCTAATATTTTCCATTATAGGTATGATTTTTCAAATTGCAATAGCTTTTTCTAATTTTGTTATCATTTACTATCAAAAAATGAGCACTATAGTGTTTACAGTGAACACCTATAGATTATATAATTGTCTTAGCAAACGTGGTAACGCCAACGTTTAGCAGGGAAAGGAGTCGAATTTTGGATGGCATTTACTGACAATTTGCAGTATCTTATGAGCGCAAAAGGGATATCCCGTCGAAAATTGGCGAAAGAGTGCGGGATAAGCCCTTCGGCTGTGAACAGTTGGTTCAACCGAAGCGCTGAGAACATAAGCCTTCCGACGCTCAAGAAGCTGTCGGAATACTTCGGAGTAAGCATCGAGGAACTTGTCTACGGAAACGAAACAAGGCGCGAGATAACGTTCTCCACGCCGAACTACACCAACGAGGAATTGGAGCAAATAGCGCAGTACGCGATGTTCCTGAAGCAGCAGAGAAAGGATTGATTATGAATGGCATACGCAATGTATTTGAGAAAATCTAGAAAGGACGATGACACTGGCATCGAGGACACGCTGGCAAGACACGAGAAGATGCTTCAGGATTTGGCAGACAGAATGGGCATCCTAGTCTGCGAGCAGGACGTTTACAGAGAAGTCGTGTCAGGTGAAAGCATCGAAGCGAGACCGCAGATGCAAAGGCTGCTGAAGCACGTCGAACTTGGCGAATATGATGGCGTGCTGTGCGTGGAGCTTGAACGATTGAGCCGAGGAAACGGTGAAGACCAGTCGAGGACCTTGAAGGCGTTCCAGTTCTCGGATACGAAGATCATCACCTTGAACAAAACATACGATTTGGCAGGGGAAGACGAATTCGATGAGGAATTCTTCGAATTCGGTCTATTCATGAGCCGTCGAGAATACAAGATGATTAAGCGAAGATTGCTTCGAGGAAGGATGCAGTCTCAGCAGGATGGTTACTTCATCGGCGCTACCCCTCCGTTCGGCTACGACAAGATGAAGAACCCAGACGGCAAGGGCTGGATTCTGGTACCGAACGAGCAGACTCCAATCGTCCAGATGATATTCGAGAGATACGCCAGCGGAGAATCTGCAGCGAGCATAATGCACGAGCTGAACAGAATGGGAATCCAGCCGTCGAAGGTTTACGACACTGCATGGACGAGCCACAGGGTGCAAGACATAATCAAGAACAGAGTCTATCTTGGCGAGATAAACGTCAAGATAAAGCGCACAGAGAAGCGCATCGAAGACGGCAAAATAATCGAAAGCCGAGTGAGAAACCTGAACCATGGCACGGTGAAGGGCAAACACGAGCCGATAGTGAGCGTCGAAACCTTCAACAAATGCCAGGAACTTCTCGCGATGAGAAGCACGAGACAGGCTGTGAGCAAACAGCTATCGAACCCTCTCGCATCGTTCCTGCATTGTTCGAAGTGCGGTAAGGTCATGAGACGCACGACCTACACATGGAAAGGCGTGACCACGGAACGCCTTCAATGCTCGACCTTCAAATGCGAAACACGCAATTCCAGCCTTCCTATGGTGGAGAATATGATATTGGATGCGCTGAAGGATGAGCTGTCGAGACAGCTTACCGTTCTAGCCGAATATGGCGGTGTCGAAGCAGATGACACGGACGAAAAGGCGCTGGAGATAGTTGAATCGGAGATAGAGAAGAAAGACAAGATGCTCGACAGGGTTGACGAGCTTTACGAGCTTGGCGATTACAGCCGAGCAAAATATCTTGACAGGTCGCAAAAGCTCCAATCGCAGAAAGCGTATCTGCTGCGACAAAAAAGCATGCTGGAAGACAAAATCGCGCAGCGTGAAAGCAAACAGAAAAAAGCAGTACCCATCTTGACCAAGGTATTGGATGAATACCACAGTCTGGATACTGCCGATAAGAACAGATTATTGAAGATGATTATTGAAAGAGTAGACTACACGAAAACAGAATCGGGAAGCCATATCGAACCGCAGCTAGAGTACACTCTGCGAATCTGATTCGGCTTCCCTCTCTTTTAAAGCTATAAGGTAGCATGGAGAATCCGATTTATCTGATACCCAATGATGCCAGAGAACGAAAGCCCCTCGTTTGAGGGGCTTTTCTCGATGTTTCACGTGAGATCTATGCTGTTCGCCGCCACATGTACACAGCCAGGTATGGGGGAAGGTTGTTGTGCGGCTGGTTTCCGCCCGCGTACATCGTCTTGACGTTGCCGCCGAATCCCTTCTTGTCCTGCGCCTGAACAGTCATGAACGGGGTGGCGTTGCCAGATGCGTTGAGGTTGTCAACATCATGGTTGTGCTTCGGCATTTCGCCAACCGTCAGCGTGTACTCCGCTTCGCCGCCAGTGCTGCCCGCCGTGTAGGTGGCATCAGCTCCAAGAAGGAAACGCCCGCCGATGCGCTCCCACGTCCCACCGAACAATGCAGCGGGATTCGCATCGATCACGCTCAGGTAGATCGCGCCGACCGGGTAAGCTCCCTGAGCAGTCAGCCATGCCGATTCGCCGAGTTGCAGAACGTCCGATTGGCTTGGAAGGCAGTTCACGCCGACGCTGGACTTCTTGGTGTCGATGAAGAAAGACGGGATGCCCTTTCCGAGCGTGAGGTTGTAGTAGGTCGATTCCAACCTGTCCGCGATGGTCACAACGAAGTCGTATGCAGAATCCCTGTCACACGTCACCGTTGATTGGGTTGAATCCTCCAACTCGATTGGCGTTCCGTAGCTCGAATCCGAAACCTTCTTGAACTTCGCCGAGATTGTCACGGCGTTCTTGCCGTTCAGGTACGAGCAGCGTGTGTGAGCCGTGATGTACGTGGTCGGTTCGAAGTTGTTCAGTCGGTGCAGGTCGATGACGGCAGTAGGTGCGCTGTAATCGTCAACCGTCACTTGCACGGATTTGCTAGCTGTGAACCCACGGCTGTCGGTTACCGTGACTGTCAGAGATTGCGAATACGAAACGTCCACAGCACCGATTGAAACAGCACCAGCACTCTGCACCTTCTTCGACACGCCGCCGAACGCGATGGTGTAGCTCGCGATTGTCGCGCCCTTCTTCGCGGTAGCGGTTGGAATCGTCACGGTCAGCGCCGAATGGTTCTGGACGATGCGCGACTTGTCCCCAGTCACCGCAACTGTTGCCGCGTTCGTGTCCTTATACGATACGGCCCCAAGCTCTGGCGCTGCATCAACGACGTTCATCTTCCTTTCAGCCCGCGAGTAGTACGCGGTGCCGTCGATGGTCGTTTTAAGCGCGTAGATCACCTTCAGCGTCGGCGAGTTCTTGCTCGCATTGCGCAGGGTCGTGCGCTCGGAATCGGTGAGTTGCATCGTGTACGAGCCGCTTGCGCCGCTTGCAGCTCCAGCCCTCGTGATGCTGCCGCCCGCGAACTCGATTGAAACGTCGCACGAGAACGAAGACGGGTTGCTGTAGGTGAGCGTCGGGTTCGTCTCATCCGTGAAGTCGTTGGCGGTCACGATGGTCGCGTTTCTTGCAATCCTGTCGAGTGAGATTGAGCCCGAAGCTACGATGCTCCCGACCTTCTTGCCGTCGATCGTGGCGTTGATGTTGAACGTGTCGGTTAGCTGCGCGGTCTTCGTGCCGTCAGCGTCGTGCGACACCCTATGGACGGTCGTGCCGAGAAGGACAGAGCCGCCCTTCTGGTTGATGCTTCCAGAGGTGTATCCCTGCGAAACACCTCCGACCGAGCAGGTGTTCGTGCGCGAAGCGATGTTCAGCGAGTACGCGGAGCCGATGACGAGCGTGTGCTTGACCGTAACGTCCGAATAGTTGCCCGCAGCGTTCTGAACCGCGCTCCAGTCCGCCCGCAGCGTGTAGCCGCGATAAGCCCCCGTGATGCTGCCGCTTGATGCCATTGCTCTTCCCCCTTCCTATGCCAGCGCGACGAACGCGATTCCCGTGCTTGCGTCCGTCTTAATCGGTACCATCTTCATCAGACCGCCGATAGCTAGCGAGCTGTTGATGTACCCGTTCGCCATGTAGAAAACGCCGTCCGTCACGCCGTATGTGGCGTTACCCTGCGCGTCATAGCCGACAAGGCCCTGCGAAGCGTTGATCTCGATGCGCGAGCCGTCGTTGGCCCACATGCGAAGCCCGTCCTTGTCGAGATGCCCCAGAAGCGAGCCGCCCGCCGAGCGAACCTCCATCACACCGTTTCCGTTTTCGCTTCCGCCGAGCTTCAGCGTTCCGCCCTTGATTAGGTCGGCCACGAAGTTGATGACGTTGATGTTCTGCATGTTCATCGTGCCGTCGATGCCCCAGGCGCTTTCGAAAGTCCCCGCGATGCCGTTGCGCGAGAACGCGATGCCGTTGTCGTTAATCATGATGACGTTGTGCGCGTCTTCCTTCGGCAGCGAATCAAGCACCAGAATCTTCGAGCCGTCGTAGATGACGTAAGAAGCGCCAATCGACTGCATGATTGTTTGGGTGACCGTATCGGTAACGCCCTGGATAGCGTTGTTTACCGTGCTTTGCGCGGCGCTCTGCGCAGACGATTGGAGCGACCCAGCAAGCCCGCTGATCGTCTTCTGGAAGTTCCCGAACTCGATTTCGGTGTACTTGCCGAGAATGCAGTCGTAGGTAAAGCCGATAACGTTGGTCAGGACGTGAACACCCAGCCGCTCGTCTATAACCTCCACCGTGTCGCCGATGTCGGTAACTCGCTCCATGTCTGCCTTCAACGTATAGTTGACCTTCGGCATGCAATTCTTGTTGACATAATCCTGCGCCTGCCGTCTCAGGTCATCGACAAGGGCCTTGCGGTAGGCAGTCTCGTCTTTGCCGTAATCGTCCTTCTTGATGTCGGATTGCGAGAACGAGACGGTCTTGGTATACGGAATATCCCATTTCTTCTCGCTCTCGACGTAGATTGAAGCGGAAGCGTTCTGGTCGTTGAGAAGGATGCCGTCCGCGCCTACTGGCAGAAGCTTGGTAACGACGCTGCTCCAATCGTATTTGCACGTCAGTTCCTTCAGGTTCTTGCTGTACCTGACGGTCACGCCGTTGTCGGCACCGATTGACTGGCGAAGCTCGATGCGGAAGTTGTCGCGCACCAGATGCCCGCCCCAGCGCTCGATGACCGTCTGGATTGCTTCGTAAAGCGACTTGCGCACGCAACGGAACGAGTCGATCGTCTGAACGTCCGAGACGGTGGCGAACTCGCTCTTCGGCTCCGTCGCTTCGTTCAGGTGGTCGAGAGCCGCGTTTGCCGTCATGTCCACGACGTACGAATCCGCGATAATGTAGTTCTTGGAGTCGTAGTACACGTGCCACGCCTTCAGCGAGACCTTGGTGCTCTTCTTCGTAACGTCCGAGATGCGGAAAGCCTGCGCCCCCTGCGGCGTGTCTGCCACGATTATCCGCCCGCTGGTCAGATAATCGGCATACTTCGTGCTCGCTTCGAAATCGAGGTAGTAATCGCCGTTGTCCTTCTTGGTCACCTTTGCCTTCGTCGGCAGAATAACTATATCGCCGTTGCTGGTGAAGCTCTTGTCGGTTGGTTCGAAAACCCTAATCATCTGTGCACCTCCTTATATGCAAAGGGGGCGCATCGCTGCACCCCCTGAGCGTTCAATCTCTCTACGGCTCTAAAGCTCGATGCCGTAAATGTCCTTATAAGCCGCCTTGGTGGCTGCTTGGTACTTCTTCGGTACGCTGTCGAACGTCCTGAGTCCCTTGTAAATGAGACGCGCGTAGATGTAACCCATTTTATGCCCCTTCCACGATGGCCGCGAGAGCTTCCTGCAGCTCGCTGATCTGCTCGGCGTTGATTTCGTCCTGTTCCTTCACGCGGTTGGTGAAATGGACAACGACGTTCTCGCCGTCAGTCTCGGCCTTCACGGAGACGGGCACGAGATGCTGTGCGACAGCGCCGTCGAACTCCGCGCCCTTCAGGTTGTCCTCGGTGAACTCTGCGCGGATTGCGTCAAGCTCCGCGAAGGTCTGCACGACCGCCACGCAATCGAGAGCGGTGCTCGAATCCGTGAAGTCGTGGGTCTTGCCGTCTGCGAATTTCATTGTCTTCGACATGCTTCTTCTCCTTCATCTCATACGCTAAACGTATAGTATTTCCAACGTGATGTTATATTCCTGCGGCACGGTAGCGCGTAGCAAGACCGTGTTCTCATCCCAATTCGAGACAACGAGAACCGCCGTTTTAGCAACGGCCGAGTACCTGCAAGTCACGTGCTTGATTCTCGAAAAGTCCACGGGCCACGTAACGTTAAAATCTCTGCCGCCTGTTCCAACGGTAAGGTTGTTCACGAGATTCAGCGTAGTGTGTTTAAGCGTGGGCCCGATGCCTTCAAGCTCTCCACCGACCGTCGTAGCGATCGAGTTGGAATCTGAGATGACGTTGCCCTTGGCAATTGAAGCCGTCACCTTGCGCAGTACGCCGCTAACGACAACGTAATCGCCTACTGCGTACGCCTGCGAAGCGGTAGCCGAAGATTCTACCGCCGCGCTCGGGACGATTTGGCGCTGAAGCGAAATGCTGTCTGAGTTGTTGATAGTGAAAGTGCTCGTGGTATAGTCGGTGTACGTGATTGTGTAGGTATCGACAGAGCCAGTCGTGCCAGTCTTTTTGATGCTGGTGATTCCTCGCCCGTTCTTTCCCTTGATGTTGCCGATTAGTGTCTTTGCCATATCATCACCCCTTTGTCACATAGTATAAGTTGCCAGTCGATGAATCGTATTCGAAATCTGGCACCTTGTCCGAGTCCGAATGGTAGACCCATAAATTGCCGTCAGAATCGACCCCCATGTTGAAAAGCCCCGACACTGGAACCGATACCGTGTTCCCCGTATCGCCTTTCTCGCCCTTCTCTCCGTCGCGGCCGTTCGTGACGTAGAAACTGCTCTTAGCACCGTCCGTCATCTTGACGGTGTACGTATCTATAAGGCCGTCCGAAGAGGTCTTGTCGATTGACTTTATGCTCGCTCCAGCTTCGCCCTTCAGCAGCATGACCTTAACGTTCTCGTCTATCTTCGCCATTTTATCGCCCCCCCCCTAGAAAGTGACGTCCTGCATTATCTCAATTACACCGCGCATGACCGTGAGCACGTCGCCGTTGCAGCCGATTTCGAAGTCGTAGAAGTATTTCCCAGGCTTGGCGTTTGCCGTGTCGCTCGGAGCTACCCGCACGGTGTACGCACCTTGCCCGACCTTGGAAACGCCGTCTAAAAGCGACTTTTTGAAAAGGAATCGGTTGTCGCTGCGATTGGACTTGCAGGTGAAATTGGCTCGCTCCAAATCCTGCCCGAAAGGCGCTCCCTCTTCGTCGTAGACCTGCACACTGAAGGAAAGGGTATCGCCGCGCGTCATGCGTATGTACTTGTCTTCCATAGTGAAATTAGTCCGCATCATATCCACCTCGAAAAATCTTCGACCTTGATTCCTGTAACGTCACCGTTCCATGATATGACGTTCTCGCCGACTTTAAGAGCGAGGTCTGCATAATCGCCCGTAACGTGTCGGTTCATCAGGGTATCGCCATGGTACGCGTTCATTTCCTCAGCATCTATCGTGATACTGCCGCCTTCGATTGAGAACGACAGCACGGTAACCGCGTTGATTGCCAGCTCGACATTGCCGCTGCCGTACACCGTGACGGTCGGCCTTGACACGACGTTCCCGCGATTCGTCAGTGCGATTCGGTTGAAGCTGTCGCTCGCCATTGTGACGCTCAGCGTGAAGTTCACCGAAGTTCCAGCCTTGATGTCGAGCCACAGCGCATCGTACTCGTCGTTCGAATCAGCCGTTGCGGTCATGGTCGAATCGCCGTCGCTCTTAAGCTCCATGTACGAGCCGCCGAAAGACCTGGACGGTGAGCCGTCGATAAGCCTTAGCGCGCATCCGGCAGCGCTGCCGCTAGCCGAAGCGGTCAGGGTGTAGCCGCCAGAAAGCGACATGCTCTCGATTGGAACCTTTATATCGACATCGCTCGTTGCCTTGCCCGCAACCCTGATGCTGCCGTTGCTCGAAGTGACCGTTATGCCGAACTTGCCAGCCGTCGAATCTTGGACGTGCAAGAGCTGGTTCACGATGTCGAAAGTCCTGTCCACCGCGTCGTGCTTGAAAGGCTGAACGTGCATCTTGACCTTCGCCGTTCGGAACCTCACCAGGCGTTCGAAGTCGATTTGCTCGAGAATCTGATAACGGTAGTACTTGTCAGGTTCGTTGCCGAACACGACCTCGCCCTCAGAATCGAAGAAGGCGATTGCATCGTCGATGTCGAAGTCACCGTGAAGGCCGATGCTCAGCTGCTTGTCGTAGGCAGCGTATCCAAGCTTCGTTACTATATCGCCGTCGCGCCCGTCGATTGTCGCGTTGCTCGTGCGCATATTCGGTTTCGTAATCGGCGGTAGGGACTGGATTATCAGTCCCTTGACGCTCGTGCTCTTCTCGCCGTTCAGCTCAATGTAATTAACCATATAAACACCTCCTATGCGTAAATCGCGTTCGTGACCGTGCGCTCAACGAACTTGCCTGCCACCTCGTCATCGAGCACGATATGGACGCGCCCGAGGGCTTCGATAACAGCGTCAACGACGCTGGAATTAGCGACCATCCCAGCTGCGGAATAGCCGCTGTACGCAATCTGCTGGTCGCTCACGAACGCCGAAGGGTCTGGCATGGCATCCTGCATCTGACCGACAACGCTGCCCATCTCGTCGGTGAAGCCCTCGCCGATGCCCTGGGCGATGTACTTGCCGACTTGATCGCGGAACACTCGCGAAGGCGAGTGGATGCCGAGCGTGTTTTTGATGCCATCCAAGATGCCGTTTGCGAAGCTCGTCACCTTGTCGGCCAGCCATCCAGCAGCACCGCTGATGCCGTCCCAGATGCCGCGCACGATGTCGGATCCGATGCTGAGCACGTGCCCAGGCAGCGACGCCAGCCCGTTGACCACCGCGTTGAACATGTTCATTGCGCCCTCCGCGCCCCTGCTCGCCATGTTCGATGCCCACGAGCCGAGGTTCGAGATGACGTTGCCTAGGAAACTTGCGATACGCCCTGGCAGCTGCGAGACGAAGTTGATTGCGTTGCTCAGGAACTGCGAGCCAGCACTCGCGGCGCTTGATGCCATGTTCGCCACCCATTCGGTAACCGTGGCGATGACGCTGTTCAGCCAGTCGGCGAACATCTGCGGTAGCTGCGAGATTGTTGTGTCGAGGTTCGTGAAGAAGTCCACGATTGCCTGAATCGCATTGCCAACGAAGTCCTGGATGCCCTGCCACGCGTTCATGACAGCTTCTCGGAAACCTTCGTTCGTGTTCCAAAGCACGACTATTGCAGCGACCAATGCTCCTACCAGGGTCAGGACGATTCCCAGCGGGTTGGCTGACATGATCACATTGAGAAGCTGTTGCGCGATTGCCACTCCTTCCGTGGCGGTCTTCCATGCGCTGAACGCCGTGACAAACGCCGTTATCTTCTCAGCCACAAGCAAGCCGCCAATCGCGCCAGCGATGGCCGCTAGAAGCGGGGCGATCGTCGGAAGATTGTCCCTCAGCCACGAGATGCCGTCCCTGATGGGAGGAATAACGGCCGACACAGCATCGGCGATGCCGTTGATGAAGCCCGTCACGTTCTCGGAGCCGATAGCGTCGTAGATCTGCATGAGGCCGTCAACGACAGCCGCCTGCATGTTCCCCATAGCGCCATCGAACGTGGACGTGGAGGTAGCGGCCTGCTGCGCCGCGTCGGTGAAGCCCAAATCCATGATGGCTTGGTTGAACTCGTCGGCTGTGATTTGGCCCTTCTCCATCGCGTCGCGGAAGTTGCCCGTGTAAGCGCCGTTTTTCTGCAACGCTTCTTGCAGCTTGCCAGACGCGCCAGGGATTGCGTCCGCGAGTTGGTTCCAGTTCTCCGTCGTGAGCTTGCCAGCGCCAGCCGTCTGCGTCATAACCATCGCGACGCTCTTGAAAGTCTCGGCGTTGCCGCCAGCGACGGCGTTGAGGTTGCCAGCGGCCTGCGTCAGACCCGTGTAGTCCTGGATGCCGTTAGCCGCCAACTGCGCTGTGGTGTTGGCAACCGTGTCGAGGTCGTACACCGTCTTATCAGCGTACTCATTCATGTCATCCTTGGCTTTGGAGATTGTCGAATCGTCGTAGCCAGCAAAGCTCATGGTCGATTCGAACTTCTTCAGAGCATCGGCGGAGTTGATGGCTTCGCCCGCAAGGTTCTGGATGCCGTTGATTGCCGACGTGAGGATGTTGCCAGCGAGGTTGGCGATAGCGCCCTTCAGGACGGTGAACCCTCCCTCAGCTCTGCGCGCCTTCTCCCCAGCGTCCTCGACCGATTCGCCGAGCTTGCCGCTTGAAGTTGCGGACTTGCCCATCTGCGATTCGAGGTCTTTGATTTCGCTCGATGTTTTGTTGATGTCCGCCTGCGCGTTGTTCATCTGCATGCGCATACGCGACATTGAGCGCTCGTTCTGGTCGTTAGCCGTGGTCGATTTTTCCACTTGCTCTTTGAGCTTTGCGACCACTTCAGCCTGCTTCTTGTACTCAGGCGAGGTCGTTCCAAGCTCGCGCCCGATGCGTTCCAGCTCGGACTTCTCGCGGCTGTACGAAGCTATCAGCTGCTCGTGCTTTTCCTTGCTTTGCTGGTACTCGCTGCCCATCTTCGCATACTGCTCGCGCAGCGTGGAAAGCTTCGCCTTCTGCTCTTCGAGCCGATGGGTCAGCGCCGTCTGCTTTGCGGTCAGCGCTTCGATGCTCGTGTCGTTCTTGTCGTACTGCGATGACACGAGCTTCAGCTCGGACGAAACTTCCTTCAATCTCTGCGAGATGTTGCGCAACGCGGCGCGGTACTCGCTCTCGCCAGTCAGCTTGACCGCGCCACCGAAACTTGCCATATAACCACCCCCTTGGTTAGAACCATTCCTCGTCGCTCATGGACTGCGCTTCGAGCTTTGCATACGTTGACCCGCTCGCCCTCAGCCGCGTCTCGATGTCGAACGTGTCCTTGTACGCTTGGTAAAGCGCCCGAAACCGTCTGAGCGTCAGTCTCCCGACTTCCTTGTCGGACGAAAGCCCCAAGCGCGTCCGCCCGATGAAGTAGTACCACGAGAAGTTAATAGTCGGGTCGTAATCAAAAATCACGTCTTCGTCGTGGACTATGCGTTTTTTGAATCATCTGCGGCGGAATCGACCACCGTCTGCTGCACCTTGCTCGTCACGGATTCAAGCCCGACCTCCGTGAGGATTCGCGCAACCTTGCGATGGCTCAGCAGCTTCTCGTCGGTGCCGTCCTCGTCGTTTGAGATTTCAATGCCCTCGTTAATCATCTGCGTGGCTCCGAAGACGAGCGCCTTGATGCTAGGCTCTCCATCTTCAGGCTCAACAAGCTTGCCCCATGCTTCGATGCTCCCGTACTCGTCCTGAATGGCTTCCATAACGTTGAGGTCGAAGGCGAGCTTGTACGTCTTGCCGTTGTGCTCGATCTCCTGCAACTTGTTTTTCATTTCGTTCCTTCCTCCTTAAAACAATGGGCCACGGCGATTGCCATGACCCATTATCGCACATATGTTCCAGCTATTATTCCGTTGCCTTGAGCTTGTCCTTGACCCAGGCGACGGCTGCATCCTTGGTGTCGAACGTCTGCGCCGCAGACCAGTTTCCGTTCGCAAGGCTCGCCGCAGACCCCTCGATTTCAGGCGTTTTGAAGTCAACCTTCTCGCCCTTCGTCTGGTCTTCCTGAGACGGCTCCGAGAATTTGACCTTGTACAGGAACTCGGCCTTGTACTTCAAAGCGCCGTTGACCATCTTGGTGATAACACGGCCCAGGCCGATGTATGGGGCAACGTCGTTCGCGTTGCGCACCATATCGCCCTTGCCTTCCAGGCCGTCCGTTACGGTGTGACCGAGGATAGGCGCGAAAATAGTATCGTCATCGTCGGCAACGCCGAGCGTCACGGACGCGCTGTTGAAGCTCTTATCGGATTCCGCGAGAGCGTCCTCGGCGTAGAGCGTCGCATCGTTGTTGGTAACGGAAACCTTGCAGGAAACCGCCTTGCCGAAAGACTTCGCGCCATCATAGGTAGGTGCTCCGTCCTCGGCTTCGGTGAGCTTCGCCCACCAGATGTTGGTAAGGCCGATTTTAGCCATCTAAATCCCTCTTTCTTTCGCAAAACTGAGCGTGACATGGAAGTAGCCAGTATCGTCCTCGTACATGTCGGAAGACGAGCGCGATACCTGCCATGTCCAGCCAGCGTTTTTCATCTTGTCTTTCACCGCTTCCACAAGCTCGGTGAAGTTCCCCTTGCTGTACACGTCGAAGTCGTAATACGTGACGTAGCCGAGAATCGAATCGTCCCCAGCATAAGAGCTATCGTCGTACTCGCGGCTGAAAATGACGTAAGGCTCGCCATGTCCCTCGTAGGTCATGAACCGCACGGGAACCTCTTTGCCGTTGACGGTGAAGCCGTCGAAAATCTTGACGATTTCAGCGTTCATCGGCTCACCCCTTCGGCAGGTACTTGTCCTGCACCTTTTTCATCGCCGATTCGATCTCGCTGCTCACGAAGCTGCGGCGCATGAACGGATGCCGAGGGTACGGCGAATTGCTGCGCCCGTACTCGAACAGGTTGCAGACCAAAGGCGCGGGCGTCCTCTTCCCATCATCGTTGTTGAAGTAGCCATAGAACGCGACCTTGGTGGCAACGCCGTCATCTGATGGCGTCTTGTACGAGCGGGTCAGCTTCAGGCACTTCATGATGCCCGACTTTCCGAAGCTCGACGGGACGTTGGCCTTGACGTTCGCCAGAACCTTCTTCGCCCCCTCGCGCGTCATCTCCTTGAGCATCGTTTCGGTGTTCTTGTCGATGAGCTCGAACTGCTCCATAAGCTCGGTCGGGAGCTGTTCTTCGAATGTTGCCATCAGTGCGTCACCTCCTTCGCCTGTATCTCCAACTCTACGTTGGCGTAGTTGACGTTGTTCAGGTACTGAACCTCGTAGCGCCTTCCGTCGAACAGAACGACCATATCTCGGTCGATCTTGGTTTCGAGCGGGTAGCGGATAGTGAAGTTCGTCGTTGCCGCTTCGAAGCTCGTGCCGCTCTTTATGAGCGTGTACCCGCTCGTCGTTCTCACGTTCGCGTAGGCTTCGAGGATTGGTTCGTCAACCGTGGTCGGGAAACCCTCTGCGTCGTGCGATACCTTCGGCTTGACGATCTGAATGCGATGGTTGTACTTCCCCGCGTTAATCATCTTGCTTCACCGCCGACGGCAGAAGGTTCACGGAGTGCATGTCGAGGATGCTCTGCACCGTCAGATTGACGTGCGCGGAATCGACATACAGGGTGCGGTTGTCGTACATGTCCTGACACAAGACGAGCAGGGCGATAACGAGGTCGCTGGATTCGTCCAGCTGCTCCTCCGTAAGCCCCGTGTACTTGCACATGTACGCGATTGCCGCGCCGATAATCGTGCTCAGGAACCCTTCCTCGGAAGCTGTCACCTCGCCGACCCGCAGATATTCCGCAAGGTTGGTCGAAGTGACCTCCGAGACTTTCGCAATCTGGTTCATGTCGTTTCCCCCTTACTCTTGGGGATTCTGCTCCACAGACTTCTTGGTGCTCCTGCCGCGCTTGGGCTTCACCTCTTCGATATAGCCAGCCTTCAGCAGGTCGGCAACGATTTCGGCGTTGTCAATCTCGCGCGTCTCGCCCTCGTGCATCGAGATTGCGCCGCTGAAAGACTTCAGCGCCTTATACACTGGCCATCACCAGCTTGGCGAGCTTCTGGGCGTTCTGAACCTTGGAGTCGAACTCGAACCAGGAGATAACGCCCGTGGCGTGCTCGTCTGCGTACTTCTCGCGCAGCACCTCAGTCATGATGTTCTCGGAGAACTTCGTCGCGAGTCCAGTCATGTCGCCGTAGTAGATGACGGTCTTGCCGACAGCGATATCGGGCATGTTGTCGGACACGTACACGGGCTTGCCGAGAAGGACGGTGCCGAACGGGGAAGAGATGTCATCGTTGAGCAGGTAATGGCCGTCGGAACCCTTCAGCAGTCGGAGCGCCGTGCGGGTCGCGGGGGACATAACCCAAATCGCGTTGTCCTGGAAAGCGTCCTTGATGGAATCCTTCAGCTTCACAACCTCGTTGGCGGTGATTGCGTTAGCAGCCGCTGCGGTCACGGCGTTGGTGAGCTTGGAAAGGCCCTCGACCTTGCCAGTGGTGCCGATGAGAAGCTCGTGCTCGATGAAGCGTGCGATGTCCTCGCCCATCTGGTTGACAACGAAGGAAACGATGTCGAACTGGGAGTTGTTGATAAGAGAGTTGCTGATCTTGGAAAGCGCACCAGCAAGGAAGCCGTCGAGCTCGATGTTCTTGAACTTGCCGTTGGAAGAGGTCAGCGGCTTGAACTCGTCGGCATACGCGACGGTGATGCCGCCAGCCGTGGTGTCGTAGTACGGAATCTGGAGCTTGCCCTTTACGTTGTACTTCTGGGACTTCTCCAGAATCGGCGAGACGTCGTAGACCTTCTTGATGATCTGCTGCGCGATGGTGGTGGGGATGACCGCGCCGTTGTCGGTCTTGGTCAGCTCGCCAGCGCGCTCGTGCATCACGCGGCCACGGATGAAGTTCTCGAAGGCGCGGGTTTCCTGCTGCTCCTGAGTCGGCTTCGGCTCGCCGCCATCTGGTGCAGGCTCCTGCTTCTGCTTCTTGTCCTTGGAATCGTCAAGCTCGTCACCGATCTTGAGCGCTTCCTTGATGCGCTTCACATCGTCGCGGATTTCCGCAAGCTCTTCGGCTTCGTCCTCGGTCAGCTCGCGCTTGTTCATCTCCGCGTCGGCTAGAATCTTCTCTGCCTTGTCAATCTTGTCGTTCTTCAGCTCCATGAGGTTCTTGTAGCTCATGGAGCGGGTGTGGAAAATCTTCGGCATGTTAGCCCTCCTTCATCTCGGCAATCATTGCCTTGTACTCGTCGTAATTGATTTCCTGCTGCGGTTCTTGCTGCGTTTTCTGCTGCGGTTCGGCATCCCGCGTCTCGGGCGGTTCGCCGTCCGCGTCGAATGATTCCGACAGGAACATATCGTTCTCGGAATCCTCGCTGCGGGCCATGATGAGCGTGCCGTCGTAGGCTGGCACCTTAGAACGGTCGAGAATGGAAACCTCTTTGAGGTCGAGGTCGTTCACCTCGCGGGTGAGCATGCCGTTCTCGACTCCGTTCTTCACGTCTCGGTCGTAGAAACCGAAAGACCAGCCCACCAGATCGCCGCGCTTCGCCATCTCCATGACTTCGCTGTCGGAAATGGTGCATTTTGCGCGAAGCCCGATGTTGTCCTCGGTCAGTTCGAGGTTGCCCTTCTTGGTGCTGCCGAGGTCGCGCTGCCAGTCGTGGTTGAGCAGGACGTGAACATCGTCGTTTCGCTTCAGGGCGCGCGTGAAAGCGCCCGCCTTGATTCGCTCGATGAACCTGCCCATACGAGAAAGCATCGGCTTGCTGTTGCGCTCCACGGCGTTGACGTAGCCCTCAAGCTCTACCGAGTCCTCACGAATGTTAATCTGCATTTGCTTCACCCCCTTGCGCTTGTAGTGCGCCGCCAGGATTCGAAACGCCAGCCGCCTTCGTAGAGTCCGTGTTCGGGGTGTACGTCTCTCCATTTGTGGTGTCGAAGAGAACCGAGCCAAGGCCGAGGTCGATGATGTCAAGCCCCTGAACCTCGTTCATGTTCTCGTTGCGGCGCATTTCGTTGATTGTCATTATGCCACATTCTTTTGCAAGCTGGTACGTCTCGTATCTCTCCTTCAAGCTCGCCTTGATAATCTCGCGGCTGTCGAATGCGAAGAAGTGATTGCGCTTCTCGCGCTCAAGAAGAAGGTCGCGATTGAGCGCCGTCTCGAACGCCCGCACGATTGGGTAGATTGCGAACTTGTACGTTTCCTCGAAATTCTCCTTGATGTGGAAGATGCCGTTAATCTCGTCCGCCATCGTCCGCTTGTTCTCGTCGAGCTGCATTTCCGTTGACGTGCTGCTCGCTTCTTGGAACTCCAGGCCGTTGTTGAGCACGACCACGTTCTCTTCGGAGTTGCCGTAAAGGTTCGACCATGCGCTCTTGAGCGCGTCGATTTCCTCCTGCCCAAGCTTGCGTTGGCTCTTCAGGAACCCGCGCTTGTTTCCGCCCGCCTTCACCAACCCCAGCTGATACATGAGCGTTTGGTATCCCGTCTCCAAAGCCTTCGCGACCTCTACCGTAAGGCCAACCCCTGAAGCGCCGTCCTTCGTGTTGCGCAGAACCTTGACGAACTCGAAAGGCTTGTAGAGCCCGTCACCGACGATGATGTCGTAAGACTTGTGGATTGGGTCGCTGTTGATGCTGATGCTAACAGCGTCGCACTTCACGTAATAAAGGCCCGTCACGTCGTTTCGGCTGCGCTCGATGTAGCAATAGCCGCCCTTGCCCATGAGGTAATCCTCGACCATCGCCTTTTTCATCTGGAAACCGTCTAGCGTGTCCCCCGTGTCTCCGTTGAGCATCTTCGTTCGCGGGTCGTTTTCCACCTCTTCGACAACGCCCTTTTTGGTGCGGTACAAGCGCACTGGCATACAGGCCACGGCGCTCGTAATGAAGTCAACCGCGCCAGATACTGCGGGGAGCATCATCGCCTTGTCGCGGTCGATTGGCTCGTTTGAAAGCAATGCCCTCAGAAGCACGTCGTTCACCGTGCCGTCGTTGCCGATGACGTTCTCGGCGGAGCGCTTGCGCTCCCACATATCGCTGAACCATCCCATAGAATCACCCCTTTAGATAACCTGAACCGTGAAGTCAGGCATTTGATTGAACACAACGTCCTGCTGGAGCAAGTATACGGCGTTGATAAGCGAAACCACCATATCGACCTTGCCCTTCGACTTCTTTTTGTGCACGTACATGTTTTTGTTGGTGTCGTAGCTGCAACGCGCGTTCTGGAAGTTGATTTCGAGCAGCTTGTTGTCGATGTATTCGAACTCGCCGCAAATGATCTTCTCCTTGAGCAGCTTTGTCGGCGGATGGAGCACGCTGGAATGCTGCCTGATTTCGACCGTGTTGTATCCCGCGCCTTCCAGCTTCTGCGCGGTGCTGAGCGCGTTCCATCGGTCGTAACCGATTGCCTGCACCTGCACGCCGTACTTCGATTCGATGCCGAGAATGAAGTCCTCGACAACCTTGTAGTCGATAACCCTGTCCCCGCAGGCGATGCACTTTCCAGCTCTGACGAACTCGTTGTAGTCGATTTTCTCATAGGCGTTCTTCTCGGGGATGCGTCCCTCAGGAACGAATGCGAAAACATCGGCGAGGATGTTTCCGTCATCGTCTGCCGCTACCATCGCAACCGCCGTGTTGTCGTTCGTCTCCGAAAGGTCTAGCCCCAGATACACGACGCGGCCCTTCCAGTCGATGTCTGCCACCTTGCATGCCTGCACGTCCGCAGTGTCGATGAACGTCTCCGTGCCCTGACCCTGATAGATGATGTTGCAGTGCTTGGTTAGGAAGTTCTCGCGTGCCGATTCGACCGCTATTGCGTAGGCTCGTTTCTTCCTCAAGTCCTCCCAGATCTCGGGAATCTCCAAGCTGACGGGATTTGCCTGGCGCATGGCCAAATCGTCGGTCATCCAATCCTTGGTTTCGTCTGGCTCGTAAAGCAGCGCGAAAACCGTATCGTCTTCAACGATGCCGTCGAGCACCTTCTTCGCATACGAAACCTCGTCCTCGAAAGGGTTGTCGATTGTCGGGTACTTGGTGCTGATGATGAAGCCGAGCTTGTTTAGGATGTTGAGCTGTCCAGACTTCATCGCTTCTACCGCGTAGCTTGTAGGAAGCGCACCGACCTCGTCCGCGCAGAAGGCGCTTGGAAGTCGGCCATCCATTCGAGACGTTGAATAGCTCAGGGGGACGTATGCCGAACTCTTCGGTCTGAACGTGATGCAGTCGCGCAGAATCTTGAAGCGTTTGTTGCCCTTGTACTCGTAGACCAGCGGGGACGAGCGCAGGGTCTGCGAGATTGCTTCGCGTATCTGCCTTGATAGCGACCCGTCTGGTGCGACCGAGAAGAACTCCGAGAATCGCGGCTCGGTCAGCATGAGAATGATAAAGATGGTCGCTACCGTGTACGTCTTGAAGTTCTTGCGGGCGATTTCCAGCAGCCCGATTTCGTAGCGCCGCTTCTCAGGATTGTCACGGTAGACGGTGCACAGAACGGCGATGTAGAGCAGCCATTGGTAGCCAGTCGTGCATTCGTATAGCGTCTGCCCAGCCTTCAGGCCCTTCGGCATGATAAGCAGTTTGAGGATTGACTCCATCTGGTGAATCTTCTCGGCGCTGACGAAATACTTGTCGCTCTTTCCCTCGCAAACGTCCATCCATAGGCGCATCTGCTTCTTGGCGTACTTCGGGGTGGTTTCCGCGTCTATCGCACGCTCACAGTACTCGTAGCCCCTATTCCTCGCCATCGCTGTCACCGTTGATTATCGCCATGAGAGGGTCATATCCAGAGTCGCGCTCCTCGTCCTCCTTGGCGAATCCCTTGATGATTTTCATGAGCGTGGTCACCGTTCTGTTGGCGCTGTCCGTGGTCTTGTTATACTCGGTCACGGCTGGGTTCACGTAGATGTTCGCGCGACCCTTGACATACTCCTTCGTAACGAGCGTTCCCGTCTCGCGAATCGCCGACTCAAGCTCTGTGAGGTTGTTGAGCTGTACCTGATAACGCTTGAACGTTGTCACGAAGAAGAAGTTTGTCTGTACGCCAGTCTCCTCCGCAATCCTGAGAATCTCGCGCGCTTGCTCGTTTAGCGATTGCTTAGCCATTCTCGGCACCTCTCTTCATATGCGTCTCGGAGTAGTTAGCGAACTGCCAGTTCCTGCACGTGCAATAGGATTTAGTCCTGTAGTGCCTGTCCGCTGGGTTGTTGTATTTCGCGTCAATTGGAAGGCGCTCTGCTCCCTCGATTCTCACCGTCACGCCATTCGAAGAGTAATCGATTGTGCTCCCTTCCTTGCGCCTGAACGCCAGATGGAAGTTGTTCTCACACCTGTAGGGTTGCGAGACTCCGCAGAGGTAGTACACGTCTTCGCCAAGCTCTATGTCGTGCGCTTCCCTCAGCCTGTTGTTGATTCTGCCGTCATAGTCACCTACAAGGCATCTGGCGCAATGGCGCGACAAATCGACATCCCTCACCGACTTCAGCCATAGGTATTTGAACGTTCCCTCGACCTCTATAGACTTGATAATCATAGAATCGCTCTCCTTTCTCCTGTAAGACCTCGCTTGTACAAGTATACCCCTATATCACTCGAGGTTCAGCGCCTTTTTCACGTCTCCATTTCGCTTGTAGCTTCTGCCGTTCGGAAGCGGGAGGTCGAACTCGAAGTCGATGGCGTCGATGTAACGCTGCAACGGCAGCTCCCTGACCTTCACCGCTTCGCACTGCCAACTGCTGCCCCACTTCTCCCAGTCGAGCTTGACGATTTCGAATCCGCTCTCTTCGAGCGACTTCTTTATCTGCTCCTTGCTGTGGTAGTGCTGGAAGTACCATTTCCCGCTTCGGTAGTTAGCGCTGAAGTTGTCAGCGTCCAAGAACTCGACCGCACGCCATGCGTTCGCAGCGTCCTTCTTGCACTTCATCATTCGCGTCACGTAATCCAGCGGCCTGACGCTGATGAAAAGCCTGTCGCTTGCCATGAGGTTCAGGAAGTCGATTACACTCCGCTCGGCCTTCATGGAGTCAACGCTGTTCAGCACGCTGTCGCATACTACCACGTCGAATTGCCTGCGCTCTTGCAGGTGCTTCACTAGGGCGTCAATCATGCGGTTGCCCTTCGACACGTCTATTGCCTTGCCGTTGTTGTTGAAGAACTCAACTCCCAGCGCTTCATACCCCATTTTCTTCAGATGCCTGATGTAGTCTCCCTTTCCGCATCCGAAATCGAGAACCGTGCTCGCCGAAGAGTGCTCTTTGAGATACGGAATCACGTGTCGCACGTACAGCGTCGAATGCTGTGCGCGCTTTCCATCGTCGCGGCTCACGCTCCTGTAGAGCTGTGCAAGGCCCTGAACGTAAGTATCGCGCTTGATGTGGTCGTAGGAATACTCGCCGTAGTCCTCGCCGAAATAATGGAGCAGATCGTCATGCATCGAATCGTCGCAGACATAGGCGTTGACCTTCAGGCCGAGAACCTTGCATGCCTTGACGTAATCGCCGCCGAGAATCACATCGCCCTTGCAGATGACAGCCGAAAGCACGTTCCCATATTTCAGCGTAAGGCCGCAAATCTCCTTCACCACGGTTGCCGTGTTCTTGATGGTCGTGAAGTCCTCGTTGTCAAGCTCGATGAACTTCCCTTTCTCCGCGTCCCCGTCGAACCTCACCTTGACGATTCCAGACTCGGTAGCGTTGTGAATCTGGTTGAACTTGATTCCGTCACCGAGGTTGATGCTCTCGACGTACTGCACTGGGACTGTCTGAATCCCCCACGAGACGCGTGGCCTTCGTCCTTTGGTGTCCCGCGATGATAACGTTGTCCTTGCGGTTGACGAGAATCGGCACGATTAGCCCGAACCTGCGTATGCTCTTGCAAAGCTCCTGCTGCTGCTCCTTCGTAATCTTGCGCGGGTTGTATGCAGCTGGCTTTATCGCTTCAATGTCAACATAGCTAACCATTGATAAGCCACCCCACAAACCCGTAGCTGACCCCGTTCGCATCCAGATACTGGTCGAGCTTCGAACGAATGAGGTTGTATTCATCTTCGGTTAGGATGATTGTCGAGCCGTCTAGCTTCATCTTGTGTTCCTGAGCCATAGCGTTGCCGATTTCTTCATCGTCGATTGGCTCCATGTCATCCGATATGTCGAGCGCGTCATCGAACCCGAACTCGCCCATGTCGATTTCGTCGATGCCCTCAAGCTCGATTTGCAGCTTGTCCATGTCCCATTCGGCGAACTCATTCGTCTTGTTGTCGGCCAGACGGAACGCCTTCACCTGCTCGGGCGTCAGATCGTCCGCCACGATGACTGGAACCTGCTTCAATCCAAGCTTGTGCGCCGCCTTCAGGCGCGTGTGCCCGTTGATGATGACGTTCTCGCCGTCAACCACGATGGGAACCTTGAAACCGAACTCTTTGATGCTCGCGGCCACCGCATCCACCGCGTTGTCGTTCAATCGCGGGTTGTTCGCGTACGAGATCAGCGAATCAATGTCCATGTAGGTCACTTTTGTCTTTTCCATGCCTTGAAAACTCCTTTCTCGATACGTTAGAAGGCGCTATGGGGGAAAACGCTCGATAGATTTCCCGATAATCGCCTGTATTGAATGATAATTGGAGTTTTTCACTCCATAAACCGCCGTTTTCCAAAAAAGCCCAGCATATTAGAAATTTAGTGTCTTCCCTAGGGCATTTTGATGGCGGGGAGCGCGCCAGAACTGCCCTTCGGGTAGGGCGGGGTTGTTTTCCCTAGGTTATCTGAAGCGTTTCCCTATGCCACCGCCTTAATTGCCCTCAATCCTCTTGGCTGCAAGCCCTCGCAGGTAATCCTTCGTCAGCTCCCCATCGTCAGCCATCCTATGATGCATCTTGCACAGGCACACGAGGTTATCGTCTTCAATCAGCCCGTCTGGGTCATCGCGTAGCTTCTCGATGTGGTGGACTTCAAGCCCCTCGGTCGTTGCCTTCCCCTTGTCCCTGCACACCTCACACATCCAGTGCGCATCGTCCCTGACCTGAAGGCTCTTCCTCTTCCACCTAGATGTGAACCTGAGCCTGTCCGCTCCTTCCCTCTCGTAACGATAGGTTGGCTTCTTCATCGGGCATGGCTGGCCGTATGGGTGAATCCTCCCGCATCGTGGGCATGCCTTATACGCTCCCATAGAATCACCTCACCTGTTCATGGTCTCGGTGCCGTTTGCCGACTATTCCTTCTGAATCGCGGCCTTGATTGCCGCGGCGGAAGGCATCGTAATCCGCCTCGACCGCCTCTACGGTTGTCCCGTCGGCAGTCGCGTACTTGACGAACGCCTTCGTCGAGAACTTCTTCTCGTAGAGCCTGACGGGCACCTTGATGAACGTCAGCGAGGCAAAGACTTTGTTTCCCGCCTGTACGATGTTGTTGACCGACAGGCTTCGCACGTCTGGCTTCGTTGGGTCGGTCACCTTCTTGAAGTACCAGCCATTCTCGATGAACGCTACACCCTCTGGAATCGACATGGTGTATGAGAACCTCGGGGTCGTGTACTCTGCGGGGACGTTCCCGCTCATGTTGAGAGAGCAGCCCATTGACTGAAACAGGTCGGCCACCTTGACGAACTTCGCGTACGCGAAGCCGTCCACGTCCTCGACCCCGCACGGCTCCTCGAACGCTGCGTCCCTGTACCAGCCCGCGAACGCCATGCCCTCCTGGGTCGGATATGTCCAAGAAGCCTGCTCGCCGCTGCGGTAGTCGCCCAGGTTAGCGTACGCGCCGACCTGCTCGCCAGATGATGGGACGATGCAGTCGATTACGCGGCCGCCAAAGGAGTCCGTCGTGTCGACCATCGACTCGCCCTCGCGAATCTCGACGTAGCCCGTAAAAGTCCCGATTGCCGAGTACAGGGAGCTGGGAAGGAGGATGCGGACAACGCCAGCCGCCTCGTCTGCGATTTCGAGCCGATACGGCCCCACCGAGGCTCCCGCCGCCGTGGTCGCGACCAGGCTCGCGGTCTTGCCAGTGAGGTCGTAGGGCTTCCTGTCCTCGCAGATCTTAACCGTAAGCAGCAGGTTGTTCCGCTCTCCGCGCCGAAGCGGTGGTATGCGCTGCTTGCATGCTGGCGAGTGGCACTTGCGAGTGTCGAGCGTAATTGTCTCTATCATATAGTCACTCCAATCGTCAGAATGAAAGCAGCCCCCGCGCTAACGGGAGCCGCCTGGTGGTCTTGCTCAGATGTCTTCATGTTCTGTTTGCCGCTGGTTATCCGATCGTAAGAACTTGTCCTGGATAGATGATGTTCGGGTTGACGAGTCCGTTCAGCTCTGCGAGGTGCTGCCACGACGTGCCGTACTTGGCGGCGATTCCCGAGAGCGTGTCGCCTCTCTTGACCGTGTAGGTCTGCCGAGCCGATACGCCAAGCTTCGTGTTCACGATCGACTGGATAGCGTCAGGGTCGTACCCTGCCTGGGCAAGGCGGTTGCGCCTATCGTTTCCGTTGCCCCATGCGCCGTTGATAACCTCGTCTGCGATCTGCTCGTTGCTCTTTCTCGAAGGCTGGAGCTTTGCGTTGACGATCGACTGGATAGCGTCGTAGTCGTATCCAGCGCTTGCTAGACGGTTGCGCCTATCGTCTCCATTTCCCCACTGGCCTTCGATTACCTCGTCGGCAATCTGCTCGTTGCTCTTCCCAGCTGGTGATGAAGCGCCGTTTCCTGCCGCCCATGCGTCCCATTCCTCTCGGCTCATGTATGCCTTGTCCAAGTCGAGGTCACCGCCCCAGCCGTCCAAGCGTCCCATGGAAGTGTATTGGCGGATAGTGCAGTCGTAAGCTCCCTCGTTCCATGGGTTGTCCTGGTAGCCCGTGCGGTTCATGTTGGCGTACTGAGCCACCCACAGCTTGTGACCTGCTGCATACCCCATGACGGACTTGCTCAGGTAGACCAGACATTCAGAGCCGACGCGGTTTTCGATTACGCTGCAAAACTCGTCAATCCAAGCCGAGTCGCGCCCGCTGTCAAACGCGCTGTTCTGGATACCCTCCCAGTCTAGGCAGAAGATTGCCCGCCCGATGTATCCGCCCGCCACGTCGAGCATGTGGTTGGCTTCGTCCGTGGCGTTGCCGCCGCTCGCGTAATGGTAGATGCCCAGAGCCTTGCCAGCCGCGAGCGTGGCTTCTGCCAGTCTGCGGAAGTCTGGATTTACGTACGTCGTGCCCTGAGTGCTCTTCACGATTACGAAATCGCACGGAACCACGGACGGGTCGATGCCCGCCTGATATGATGCGCAGTCGATGCCTTGCATGGTCATTTCTGCACCTCCTCATCGTCTGCCTGGCGCGAGGTTGCCGTGCTGACTCCGATCAGGGCACCGATTAGAACGCCCGTTGCGTTGAGCGTGAGCACGACTGCATCGGCGTTCGGGATTCCCCACGCAGGGAACACCGCGCCTATGAAGGTTGCGATTGCGGGGCATGCGATAAGCCCGAGCCATTTCAGCACCTGATACATCTTGCTTGGAATGATGTACTCTTTCATTCTTTCCGACCTCCTATTCGTCTCTGGTCGGCAACGCCATCATCTCGTCGTGAAGGTTCGTGGCGATGCCGTTGCCACCTAGCATGTGGTAGCTTTGATAGGTGCGCTCCATTACTTCCTTGTCCAACGTCGAAGCGTGGCCGTCGCGCACTGCCTGGTGATGGGTTCGCATAAGCTCGCTCCTGAGCAGCGCCCGAAGAGCCGATTTGAAAAGTTCGTTTTCCTCGTCGGCCTTCTTCTTCTCGACGCGCCTGCTTGATATCATGATGCCGAGCACCGCAATGATTGCAGCTGCCGAGTAGATTGCAAGCCGGGAATCGAGACTTGGATTCGACAATAACGTCGCCGCTGCGGCTAGGGCGCACGGTATGCACACCCACAAAAGTTTTTCCCAGAATTCCTGCAATGCCGCTCTTTCCGATTGGTTTTTTCACTCCCTTGATTATACGACACGCGGAGCGGGAATTGCGGGAACGATAAATAGGCCACCGTTTCCAGTGGCCCATTCGGAATCTAGAGGTCGAGCATGACCTTGACCGCTTCCCACTTGCGGTCCGCCTCAGCTGCGACATAGTCGAATTTACGGTTCCAGTAGGCTAAGCATTCCTTCTGTTCATCTTCGTTCATCAAGTCCCATTCTTCTTCTGTATAGCATCCTTCGAGGCAGGCATCGATGAAGGTCCCACGTACGTTGCTCTCGTCCCTGCTGGGCATGCTAGTGTCGCTGCTGCTCCATGCGAGATGTTCTTTGATGAGCGCCTTCACTGCGTTGTCGATGGGCTTTTCGTCGTAGTTTACCTTTTTCATTTTATTCGTCTGCAATGACCTTGACGATATAGGGAAGTTCGTTCTGGTTCATGTGCTTCATTACCGTTTCCTTTCTCTTTCCCTTACCTGATGTATATTAGTACACACCTATTGTTCCTTAATTCAGGCGAGAATCGGAAGTTTTTCAAAATGAAAAACGGGAACCCTCTCGGATTCCCGCATCTGATTATTTTTTCAAGTCGGCGCGTATAAGCTCCTTGATGTAGCCCTGCTTGTTGGCCACGCTGTCGAGCTTTTCCAGAACATCCCCGTCGGTGCGGCGATTCAGCTTCAGGTGAACTTGCCGCGTGTTCTCAGCGTCGTACTTCGCTTGCGCCTTAATCTGCGCTTCGGTTGCCATGCGCGTAACCTCCCGTCTTCTTCGCCAGCTTGCGGATGCGGTCTGACCATTCGCGGAGCATCGAGCCAGTTATGTAGAACCCTTTCTGGCCACGCCATTCCTCTGCCGCTTCGATTTCGTCCGCGATGCGCTCCAAGCTGTCGGCTGGCTCTGGCTTGAAATGGCGGACTCTCGATGGCTCTGGAGTGAAGACGAGACCCTTCTTCTTGTCCTTCGCGATGAGAAGCAGCATGTCGTTGTGGAGACGATAGCCGAGCACGGTCATGGCGTCGCCATCGATGTTCATTTCATCGCCGATTCGAATCGGCTCGCCGTCTGCATCGAGCGGCAGCTTCATGTACGCATCTGGCTGAGGGAATGGTTTCAACTCGACTTCGTTCATTGTCTTAGCTCCCTTTCGCATCTCTCGTTGGCGGCGCATCGGCTCAGCATCGCTTCTGCATGCCAGTAGATCGCCAAGGCTGCCAGCAGCACGACGGAAAGCGCGAGGGCGGCGATCAGCATCAGGTAAAACGTTAGGCTCATTCGTTCACCACCCTCACGCTTTCAACGAAATCCATGTTGATGAGAGTGGCAAACCGCTTCCCATCGACCGACGGGAAGAATTGCCACTCGTGCACCATGCCCCTTTCCGCGAGCTCGGCAACCAAGTCCCCAGCAAGAGTCTCGGTTCGTCCGCTTGTGAAAGTGACGATGGTCTTGCAATCGCTCATTCGTCAACCACCTCCGCGCCGCAGTTGGGGCAAAAGTAAAACGCCATCCAGCCGCCGTCTCCGTCCCATATCGGCATCTCAAACCCACACTCGCTGCACTCGAACCTGTTTTGGTCAGCGCTTACGCTGCGGCACGTCGGGCGGTCGATGAGGTCGGCGACGGTCTCGCCGATTGTCACGCCCTCCCTAATCACGTCGAGGATTGACCGCACGACCATGTTTTCAAGGAAGCAGTTCGGGCTTCGGCGCATAATCTCACGCATCTGCGCTGCTACCTCGCGCCGCTCTTCGTCGTTAATCTCCATCGCGCACCTCCTCGATCATCTCCGTGAAGTCCTTCCACTCGCCGCCAATGAGCTGAAGCCCATCGAACATCTCCTTGGCAAGCTCGCGAATCTCCCACTGAGCCGCCTTGTCGGTGCGCAGCGCGTAGAAGCTCGCGAACTCTCGAAGGTTCATGGTTGCCACGATCGCCGTCTTTGTGGCTTCTGGAAGCGCGAAACGTGCATCCTCTGGCTTCACTCCCTTCTTGAGCAGCGAATTGTAATGCTTTGCGCATTGGTACATTGCAACCTCGTACTCAACGCACTTCAGATCGTCTTCCCTGATGGATGGCGGTATCACGTACCAATCCGTGCTGTCCGTACAGACCTTGACGTAACGCTGGCTCTGCTGGCAGAAACTAGCCAGGCGATGCCGCACCAGCTGATGCGAGCAGGCACGACTGATGCCGCCGATCTCCCACGTAACGCTTACGTGCTCGAAAACGCTCATATGACCAAGCTCGAAGCAATGACGCGTTCTGTTGGCTATGTCCTTTTCGCTTCCTCCCCTCGCGGTCGATACGCCTGCAACCGACCCGATCAGCTTCAACGGGAACTCGGTTGTCTTCGCTATTACCTCTGCCAACATTTCGATTCCTTTCTCTTCATCGGCTACGACGCCACCTTAACGAAGTGGAAGCCGTAAGCAGTGCCGCCAGTCCTCATGCAGTTGCTAATCGCTGCCGCTGCTACAGCCGCATCCTTGCCAAATCCGAGCGCGGCAAGGGCAGAGCCTGCCTGCTTGACCGTCTCGAACTCCATGCCCGTCTCAACGCAACGAACTCTCGTCTCACGATTCGAAGGCTTCAACGGCTCAAGCTGGTGAAGCTTGCGCTTCGTCATGCGCTTGGCAGGCTCGGTTCCCTGGCATTCATCGACCTTCTGCTGCACTGGCTTCTGCTCGACAACTTTCTGCTCGACAACTTGCAGAAATCGCCCATAGCCGCCTGTCCTGCAATAGCAAATAGGCATTTTACTCGCCATCCTTCTCTTCGACCCCTGCGAGTCGCTTGGCGCGAGCTATCATGTCGATAATCATCGCCTGTTGGCATGATTTGCTCTTCTGAAATCGGCACTCGCAGCACAAGAAGCCGCCGCCGTACTCATCCCACGGCGCGCATGCATAATCACACGCTTCCATCTTCGCATCCTTTTCAAGCTTCTTCCATGAGTCTGGCTGGACAAGGAGGAGTCTATTGGTCTCGAAACACCAGCTGTCTTTTGGTCCCGTAAAGCCCCCACTGACAAGCCATTCCTTCTTCTTTGGCGAGTAGAGGAAATATGCCACATGGAAAACATTCTCGTACTTGTCATACAGCACCTCAGTGTCGAGCGGTATAACCTTGCCGTTAGCGTCCCTTGGCGGCTCGACCCTGAACCAGTTATCGTTGCTCATCGCTGTTCCTTTCCGTTCGCTCTGAACTGCCTTTGTTGTCGCTGATCAAATCGCATCAGTCCCGCACATGTCCCATTGGCTGCTTTGCAGCTCGCTGCTCGAAAGCGGCATGTCGTGCTTCGTGCAGTAGCCTGTCTGCATGTTCGTCCCGCCAACGCACCACGCCCTCGCGGAATCGCATTCGATGCATCGGAGCTTCGACCGCCCTCGCCTGCCTGTCGATCGCCCTCAGCACGTCCGCGCTGCTCTCTTCGGCGGCAACCCTGCGGAGCGCGTCAAGCTCGGCTTTGAGGTGCACGGCACTCGATAGCTCGCGCTCGGTCACAGCCCAAGCAGCCCCATGATCTCGGCGTTCTGCGCGGCCTTCGCCTTCCTTCGGTCGCGGCCCGTGACGGTTATCGGGACGCACATCTCGATTAATCGGCTGAAAACCCGCTGCTTGCGAATGTCCGTGGCTCCCAAAAGCTCCTGGACGGTGAGGTTCGTGGTGACGATTAGCGGAAGTCCCGCGCGGTACCTCGCGTCGATGATGTTCATGATTCGCTCGGCCATGAACTCGGTGTCGCGCTCAGAGGCCAGATCATCGATTATCAGCAGGTCGAACTCGTTCAGGCTGTCGATGTACTTCTGCCGCCTCTCGAACGATTCGTTGATGACGTTAACCAGGCGGTTGAAGTTGGTCATCATGCAGGGCGTTCCCGCGTCTATAAGCGCGTTGGCAACGCTGGCGGCTGCGTAGCTCTTCCCAGTGCCAACCGACCCGCAAAGCATAAGGCCCTTGCCAGATTCGAGCATGCGCGGGAAGTTCGCGACGTAGCGCTTCATCACGTCCATGATTTTCTCGTTGCCGCCATCGTCGTTCTCGAAAGTCCACGCCCGCATCTCAGCATCGGGGAACCCAGTGCGGCGCATCATGTCGAGCCTGTGCATTCGCTCAGCCTTGCGCTTCTCCTCCTTCTCGCGCTCATAGCCCTCGGCTTCGCAGCGGCACATGCAGTAAGGTTTTATTATCCGCCCGCCCAGCTCCATCTCGCATTGCTTCGGCGTTCGGCACTTGCCGCACATGAGGATGCCGTTCTCGATGTAATCGCCCTCGTTTTGGCGGTTGGCCCTACCCGCCGTCTCGGCTATGCCTTGAATCAGTTTGTCAGTGTCCATTTCATTTGCTCCCTTCTCCTAGCATTGGATGACGTTGCGCATCCATGCTTCCTCGTCTTGCTTCTCTTCCTCGGTTTTCTGCCAATGAGATTCGTTGCGGCTCGTCTTCTTGCGAGCTTCTGAATTACGTCTTGCCCAATTGCGTATGGTCGCTAGATGGCTCTTGTAGCTCTTGCCCGTCGAAGCTATGTAGGCGCTGAGCCGTTCGATTCTCTCCTCCCAATCGTTGGGGAACTCGCTTTTTAGCTTCGCCAAATCTGTATCGCTGAGAAGGACGTTCTTGTACTCTCCATATTTGTTGCTCATCTCCTTCTTCGGTGCGCGTATATCTGGTTTATTAAGTGTGGTTATATCTGTGTTTATATCTGGTATAGGTTCTACATTTCTGTTGTTTGCATTTAACACTTTTGTTTCTTCCATTTCACAATTTTGTAAAATGCAATACCCCTCTTTTGTGATGGCATACCAGAGAGTACGATCAAAGGAGGCTTTATTGTAATTTCCAGTAATTACATAGCCCCCATCTATGAGCTTTCTTAGTGCATACTCTATCTGCCTCTCTGTGAGGTATGGAAATTGCTCTACAAAGGCTTTTCTACTGTTATAAGTCCAGTAGTAACCATCGTGAAAATGCTTATCGTTAGCCCTGTTTTTATCAATCCACCAGTACAGATTGTTTAGTATTACCGCTGAGGCTATCCCCAGCTTTTTAGCCACATTTATATTAAAACTGTGATCCATAATTACCTCCAGTTAAGGAGAGAGGAGAGATACTCTCCCCCCCTGTAAGTATTACTCCATCTCTGAGATGGTTTTCTCAATGTTATCACAAACCTCATCAAAAGCCTGTTTAATAATAGCCTCTCTCTGCTGAGGGTTCGTACATCCCTCAATCTTAAGATCCATCTTTACTGTAGGCTTACACCAGATACCACTCTTATTCTGTACACTCATACCCAGCTCTACGCTGATACCTGCTACCCTTGCTGTAAAATCATTTGCCATCTTTGTTATCCTCCATCTCTTTTAAATTCTTTTCTCTGCGTGCCATTCTACGGTTATACTCCTCCACGGATTTACAGCCCATCTTTCTAGCTACTACCTTTTTGTGGAGGAGGGTACCGTTATTCTTTTGGATCTGCCTCTGCATTTTCCTTTTGAAACTGCTCACTCTTTTCTGCCTCCATTTCTGCTACGCTGTGCCATACTTCATCCTCTGTTTCAATCTCACATATACTATTATGTGGATTGATAATAACCGTAACATCACAGCTATTAGAATTAAAGCTAGGTAATCCAGATCCATAACCGCCCTTACCTTTAAGTTTGGTTCCTAAGGCTGTAGAGATAATATCCTCTAAAGATTTACCATTTACCTCTAAACCGAAACCGTGATCTGATACCTCAGCATTTGTAAAACTGATTTTAAGCATCCTGCTTACCTCCTTTTCTTTTGATACTTAACCTAATCACACAAACGGTAAATTTTTAGATAGCCCTCAAAATTAAGGACAAAAAAAAGAGGAGAGCTGTTACACTCTCCTCACACTTAGGGCTACTTTTTAAGTTTTGCTTTTCTTGGTAATGAGGCATAAGCTTTTATAGCCTCCAGATCCTCCTCATACCAGTATCTATAGCCTCCCTCATCTCTTACGCTTACTGGAATAGCTCCAGCATCTTCCCAGAGGCGGATAGATTGAGTAGAGGCTCCTACCAGATCCGCTACCTCTTTCCTTGTGTATACTCTTTTTCCTGTATCTGCATCTATTGTTATCGCTCTCATTATGTACCTCCATTTTGAGTTATTATACCACACCTGTATATTAAATGCTAAGTAATTTGTTAAGGATGGTTTTAATATCCTGCTTAGATCCTTTACCGTCTACTACTCGATCAATAAGATCTTTATTTTCTAACAGATAATCCTCTACTGCCTCATCTAT
>ERZ780148.447-NODE-447-length-34726-cov-8.150818_pt1 | contig 34726 bp, 42 predicted proteins | sample MGYA00510984_ERZ780148 | MGnify/ENA primary metagenome ERZ780148 (study PRJEB29588, sample SAMEA2160902) | human gut metagenome | biome: human gut; feature: human-associated habitat; material: faeces | place: Denmark | collected 2008/2010 ...
TAAGTTTGAGTTTATTAATAGGAAACAATGGAATAATAACTCGTGCAAAACAGGCTAAAATAAGCAATGATTTAAGTTCATATAAAGAGCAGTTAGCAATGTTTATAGCAGAAAAGAAAGTAGAAAATCCAGAGTTTTATGAATCAAGCTTAACAGCAGGAAAAAATAATTTATATTATAATACCAAAACATCAGAAGACGAAAAAACAATAAAAGATATCATTAAAGATGTAAAAGATGAGTATTTAGATAACTTAGAAGTAGTAAAAGGGAAATTAACAATAAATACGCAAGATAAAAATATGATAAGAGTGGCACAAGCAGTAGGAGTAGAGCCAAATCCATATGACATAAGAGACGGAGTATTGCAATCATCAGATGGTAACTTATTATTAATGGATGAAAACGGGACATTAACAATCCCAGATAGTGTAGTAGAGATTGGAAGTGGAGCATTTTCTGGAGTAACAGGCTTGAAAACAATAATAATACCAGGAACAGTAAAAACAATAGCGGCTAGCGCATTTGCATATAATACAACACTTGAAACAGTAATAATGGAAGAAGGAGTTCAAGTTATAGGTAGCAATGCATTTGAAAATTGCAACAATATAAAAAATGTAAATCTACCACAGTCATTAAATACAATAGGGCAACTAGCATTTTACTATTGCACTAAATTAGAAACAATAAAAATACCAGGTAATGTAGAGAATATACAATCCTATGCTTTCTGTGGTTGCAAGGAATTGACTAGTGTAACAATTGAGGAAGGGGTAACGACAATAGAAGATGCAGGCTTTGCAGATTGCACAAAATTAACTACTATAGAAATACCTAGTTCTATAAAGAGCATTGGAGCAGCAGTATTTAACAACGATACAGCTTTAAGTAATATAAAATTAAATAATAATACAAATTATACTTTTGCAGATGGCTTTTTTAAGACGAAAGATGGTAGCAAAATAATTTTTATAACAGATGAAATGCTAAAAAGTACAGAATCTTTAGAAATACCAGAGAAAGTAACGAACTTTGGAATATCTATAGGAAAATATACAAATCTAAAGCAAATAAAAATACCATCAACATTAACAACGATAATTAGTGCTGGTAATTTTCCTAAAAGTATAAGTAATGTAGTTGTGGATATAAATAATACGAAGTATATATCTGAAAATGGAATTTTATATACAAAAGATACAAAAGAATTAATAATGTGTTATTCAAAAGATGTAGAAATAAGATTAAAAGAAGGAATAATAAATTTAAGAGAGCATTGTTTTAAACAAGCAGAAAATGCAAATAGTATTGTTTTACCAGAAAGTTTGGAGCAAATTGGAGCATTTGCTTTTTCAGATGATACAAAATATGAAAAAATAAAAGTGGGCAAAAAAGTTTCGCTAATTTCACCAACATTTAAATATGGAAATTATTTTGGAACAGTAGAAATAAGTGAAGAGAATCCATATTATACAATAGATAGTAATATGTTATATAAAAAAGATAAAAAGAAATTGATATGTGCATTATATAAAATAAATGGGGAACTTTTAATCCCTGGAACTGTAGAAGAAATAGAAAATGCAGCGTTTAATGCACAAGGCTTAATAACTAAAGTAGTAATAAGTGAAGGAACTAAAATAATTGGTGATACAGCTTTTTCACAGTGCAGAGGATTACAAACAGTAGAAATACCAAGCACAGTTACCAGTATAGGAAGTTTAACATTTGAAAGATGCAGTAATCTTTCAAGCATAATTATAAATAATAAAGAAGGCTCAATAGATGGTGCACCATGGGGAGCACCAAAAGGAATGAGAGCAATAACTTGGAAAAAATAAAGGTTATAGTTGGTATTATTCACAATATGTGATATAATACCAACTATATTACGTTAGTAAGGAGATTAAAAATGTACAGCATAAAAAAAGAAAATGGAATGGGGCAAATACAGGTTTTATTATTAATAATTATTATTACTTGCTTAGTTGCAAGTGGAGTTTACTTTATTAGAACAAATTTAAATGACAGACGTATAGAAACAATAAAAACAAATATGATGTTAATTCAATGGAAAGTAAAGAATTATATGGGTTCAAAAACTGTTGCAAAAGAAGAAGCACAAAAAATAGGAACAAAAATATCTGAAATGAAAGAGGATAAATTGTTAAAAGAAATTATAGATAATGGTGTAATAAAAGAGGATGAATATGAAAAATATTATGTTTTGAAAGATGAAGATTTGGCAACTATTGGGACAGAGGTTACTAATGAAGAAGATAGCTATTATATTGTAAATTACGATACAGAAGAGATTATATTTTCGAAAGGTTGCAGTTATAATAAAGATCAAAAACTATATAAACTATCAGAAATAGAAGAGGCTAAAAATAATAAAGAAGAAAATAAACAAGCAGAAGAGAGTGAAAATTAATATGAAAGAAAAAGAAGAACAAAGGTTAATAGAGCTAAAGAAAATAGAAGAAGAATTACATAATGATGGAAATGAGTACATATGTGGAATAGATGAAGCTGGAAGAGGACCTTTAGCAGGACCAGTAGTTATTGCAGCAGCTATTATGCCAAGAGATTCCATGATAGAAGGAGTAAACGATTCGAAAAAGGTTTCTGAAAAGAAAAGAGAAAAATTATATGAAATTATAACTAATGAGGCAATTGCATATGGAGTGGCAATTATAGACCAGAAAGAAATAGATAGGATAAATATTTTGAATGCAACAAAAGAAGGCCTTACAATGGCTGTGAAAGAGCTTACAACAAAGCCGGATTTAATAATAGTAGATGCATTGAATAAAATTGATACATGTGGAATTCCATATCAATCTATAATAAAAGGAGATGCTAAATGCTATTCAATAGCTGCAGCTTCAATAATAGCAAAGGTAACAAGGGATAGAATAATGAGGCAATGGGATGAAGTATATCCTCAATATGGTTTTGCTAAGCATAAAGGATATGGTACAGCGGCACATATTCAGGCAATTAAAGATTATGGCCTATGCCCATTACACCGCTTATCGTTTGTAAAAAATATAGTTGGCAAGGAGTAAACGTATGAATATATTAGATATAATAGGAAAAAAGAGAGATAAAAAAGAGTTAACTAAAGAAGAGATAGAGTATTTTGTAAAAGAATATACTGCAGGTAATGTGGCTGATTATCAAGCTGCTGCATTGGTTATGGCAATTTATATAAATGGAATGACTATAGAAGAAACTACAAACTTAACATTAGCAATGGCGTATTCTGGAGATGTTTTAGATCTATCTTCTATTGGAAATGTGGTGGACAAGCATAGCACAGGAGGAATTGGCGATAAAGTAACTATAATTCTAATGCCAATAGTTGCTGCTCTTGGGGTAAAAGTTGCAAAAATGTCTGGAAGAGGTTTAGGATTTACAGGAGGAACAAAAGATAAATTAGAAGCAATTCCAGGATATAGAACAGAGATTGATATACCAGAATTTATAGAAAACGTAAAAAAGATAGGAATTAGCTTAATAGGGCAAACATTAAATTTAGCACCAGCAGATAAAAAATTGTATGCTTTAAGAGATTCGATTAATTGCACAGCAAATATTCCACTTATAAGTTCTAGCATAATGAGCAAGAAAATAGCAGCAGGAGCTAATAAAGTAGTACTAGATGTTACTTGCGGTAGTGGAGCTTTTATGAAAGATATAAAAGAAGCGGAAGAGTTATCTAATGCAATGATTGGAATAGGGAAAATAGCTAAAAAAGAAACTGTATGTGTAATAACAAATATGGATCAGCCTTTAGGTAGCATGGTGGGAAACACATTAGAAGTAAAAGAAGCTATAGAAGCTCTGAAAGGTAATATGAAGGAAGATGTAAAAGATGTTGTATTGGAATTGGGAGCATATATACTTAAGCTAGATGGAAAAGGAGACAGCATAGAAGAAAACAAAAAAGCTATAGAAGAAGTAGTTGCAAATGGTAAAGCATATCAAAAATTCTTAGAACTAGTTAAAAATCAAAGTGGAGATGTAACATACATAGAGAATGCAGATAAATTTGAAAAAGCAAAATATAAAATGGAAGTAAGAATAGAGCAAGAAGGGTACATTCAAAAATTAAATGCTGAGGAAGTTGGCAAGATAGCAATGCATCTAGGTGCTGGAAGGGTGAGAAAAGAAGATGATATAGATTATTCCGTAGGAGTAGAATTAGTAAAAAAAGTAGGAGACTCTGTAGAAAAGGGTGACATAGTAGCATATGTGCATGCAAATGACGAACAAAAGGGAAAAGAAGCTGTAGAAATGCTAAAAGAAAAATACATAATAGACAATGAAAAAATAGAACCGATAAAATCAATATTAGAAATAATACAATAAAAGACAGAAAAAATTCTGTCTTTTTAAAATTGCCAATTAGAATGTGTTGGGGTATCTGTTAATCCTAAATCTGTAAAAGTAGAATTTATTTTTTTATCTTTTAAAAATCTATTTACATTTTTTAAAGATACACCAGTTTGAAGAGATAAATCCTCAACAGATACAGTCTTATCATTTTCAGTTAAAAAAGTAGTAAGATGCGCAATATCGTTCTCATCTTTAGAAACGCAGTTTGGGCATACATCGTTTTTAGAAGCAAAAAAACAACCGCAACGTTCACATCTATTTAAATTCATTATAATTCCTCCTATGTGTAAAATTTATCAAAAAATATCTAATAATCAAATTTCCTGTAAGATATTGTAACATAAATAAATAAAAATATAAATAGAAAAAATAAAAAAACTTGCTATAATTAGAAAAATATTATATTATAATATTTGCAAAAATGAAGTATAAAAAGGAGCAAATCTTGGAAATAGAAGGTCAATTAACTAATATAATTTATAAAAACGATACTAATAGCTATACTGTTGCAGAATTTCTAACAAATGAAAATGAAGAGATTACTGTTGTTGGTTATTTGCCTTTTATTAATGTAGGTGATAGCTTAAAACTTATTGGAAATTTAATAAAACATCCAGATTATGGTGAACAATTAAAGATAATGACTTTTGAAAAAATAATGCCTACAACACCAGAAGCATTGGAAAAATACTTGGCAAACGGCAACTTTAAAGGAATAGGTCCAGCAACTGCTAAAAAAATAGTTGAAACTTTTGGCAATGATACAATAAATGTAATAAAATTAGAACCACAAAAATTAACTAAAATTAAGGGAATTACTAAAGAAAAGGCTTTTGATATAGCAGCAGAATTTTTGAAAAATTGGGAGTTATGGCAGATTGTTGGCTTTTTAGATAAATTTGGAATAGGACCTCAGGGAGCAGAAACAGTTTATAAAAAACTTGGAGAAGATGCATTAGAGCAGATAGAGGCAAATCCATATGTTCTTATAGATGTAGCAAATAAAGTAAATTTCGAGAAGGTAGATAAAATAGCATTAGAGCTAGGCTATGAGCAGGATAACTATAAAAGAGTAAGAAGCGGTATTAAATACGGACTAGAAAAAGTAGCTTTAAATGGGCATTCAGCTGTTATTTATAATCACTTAGTAGAATATGTAAAATCGTTATTAAATGTATCAGAAAATGTAGTAGAAGAAGCAATAATAAATATGAAGGCAAAAGAGGAAGTAATAATAGAAGATAGAGATGATGGAACAGAGTGGATATATTCTAAAAGCTTCTATGATACAGAGCTTAATATAGCGGAAAAGCTTATAAGCTTAAATAATTGCGATAATGTGAAATACATAAAGAAAATATTTAAGGAGTTAGAAGAAATTCAAAAACAGATAGGAATGAATCTATCTGAAAAACAAAAAGAAGCGATAGAGAGCATAAATGATAATAATGTGTGTGTTATAACTGGTGGACCGGGAACAGGAAAAACAACAATAATAAAAGCAATAATAGAATTATATAAAAAACATGGAATGAAACCGGTTTTGTGTGCTCCAACAGGAAGAGCTGCGAAAAGAATGACAGAAACAACTGGTGAAGAAGCAAAAACTCTTCATAGATTATTAGAATTGGCAGGAATGGTGTCTGACGAAAATGATAACTTTAATGTGGATTTACTAGTTACACCAATTGATGGAGATATAATAATTGTAGACGAAACCTCAATGGTGGATATGTTTTTGATGAATTATTTATTAAAGGCAATTTACAAAGGAACAAAATTAGTGTTGGTAGGAGATATAGATCAGCTGCCATCAGTTGGCCCGGGATGCGTACTAAAAGATATAATAGCTTCAAACAGAATAACAACAATTGTATTAAATCAAATATTTAGACAAGCTGCTAAAAGCAAGATAATAGTAAATGCTCATAGAGTTAATGAAGGTATGAATTTTATAGAAGATAAAAAAGCAGATATAGATGAAAATGAAGATATAGAGCTTTTAGATGATTTCTTTTTCATTAATGAAAATAGACCTGAAAGAATAGTTGAAACTATAATTAGCTTGTGCAGTGGAAGATTAAAGAAATATGGAGACTTTGATTTTTTAAATAATATTCAGATAATTACACCAACTAAAAAAGGAATGGTGGGGACGAAAGAATTAAATAAGATATTGCAGGAAAAATTAAATGGATATGATGAAGGAAAAAATGAAAAATCATTCGGAGAAGTTACTTTCAGAGAAAATGATAGAGTTATGCAAGTAAAAAACAATTACAATATTATATGGGAAAAAGATAGTGATAATAAATTTGGAAAGGATTTAGGTAACGGAGTATTTAATGGAGAATTGGGAATAATAGAAAGGATAAATCCTGTAGAAAAGAATGTTAGAGTGAAATTTGATGATGGTAAAACAGCTATTTATGAAAATGCGGATTTAGACCAATTAGAACATGCATATGCAATAACCGTTCATAAAGCGCAAGGAAGCGAGTTTGATGTTGTAATATTACCAATTTGCCAACTTGCACCAATGTTGCAAACAAGAAATTTAATATATACGGCTATAACTAGAGCAAAGAAAATGCTTATAGTAATTGGAAATAAAAATATAGTAGATTATATGATAGCTAATAACAATACTAAAAATAGAAATACTGGTCTAAAATATAAAATGGAAAAAATTTTGTAGGAGGCAGGTATAGAAAAATTACTAGATATTATTTTCCCGCCAACATGTGGAATATGTGGAAAAATAAACAAAGATTATTTGTGCACTGATTGTGGAAAACAAATAGAAAAAATTGCGTTAAGCAAATTAGAAAAATACAACCTAGATGCTGGAATTAGTGAGTTTATGTATGTTTTCAAATATGATGGAATTGTAAGAAAACTAATTATAAATTACAAATTTAATGATTGTGCATATTTGTATAAAACTTTTGTAAAAATTATATTAGATAATAAAAAAATATGTGATTTTATAAAATCTTATGATATAATTATCCCAGTTCCAATTCATAGAAAAAGAAAATTGCTTAGAGGATATAACCAAACAGAGCTGATAGCAAAGGCTTTAGTTAAGAAACTAGGGAATATTACATATAGTACCAAAGTTTTAATAAAAATTAAAAATAATTCAAAACAGAGTACCTTAAGCAAAATAGAAAGAGCAAAAAATGTGTTAAATGCATATGAATTTAATAAAAAAGAAGTGGACAAGATATACAATAAAAAAATATTGATTTTTGATGACATATATACAACTGGAAATACGGTAAAAGAATGTGCAAAAATAATAAACAACTTTAATCCTAAAAGTATAGGAATAGTAACAATAGCAAAAGATTAAATAGGAGGAAGAATTGTGGAAGATTTAGTAGAAAGTATTTTAGATTATATTAGGTCAGATTATACTGATTATGCAATAATGATTAATGGTGAGTGGGGAAGTGGAAAAACCTATTTTTGGAACCACAAAATAAGAAAAAAGATTGAATCAATGCAAATAAACGGCAAAAAATATACTACTATTTATATGTCTTTATATGGTATTTCTAATTTGGAGGAAATAAGCAAAAAAATATTCATAGAAACCACTCAGCTAATGGATAAAAATTTGAAAAAATTTATGAATTCTAATTCTCAAACAACTATACCAGAGTACGCTAAAACTGGTTTGGATATGGCAAACTTTTTTGGTGTGACTCAAAATGGAGATAAAATAGATTATAAAGAATTCTTTTCTACAGATGATAAGATATTATGCTTCGATGACCTGGAAAGAGCAAATGTGGATGTAATAGACATATTAGGATATATAAATAATTTCGTTGAACACGATCATATTAAAACAATAATAATATGTAATGAAAAAGAGCTTTCAACCAAGCTAAAAAGCAGCAATTTGGAAATGAAAACTTTTATTGCAACATATTTGTTGGACAAAGAAAACAAGCTAACAGAAAAAACAGACGAGCCGATGGTTGAAAGAATACAAGATACCATAGAATATGTTTTTGATAAAGCCAATGATTATGAAAGAATTAAAGAAAAGTTAATAGGAGAGACTTTTGAATATAATCCAGAGTTCACTTACATTATAAACGGATTATTAATGAGATATGAGAGATATCCAGAATTAATAAGATTTTTAAGAGAAAACTCATATTTAATAACTTCCACATTTGAGAAGAGTGGAACTAGAAACTTAAGAATTTTAAAACATTCTTTGAATGATTTTAAGAAAATATTTGATATGGTAAATAAAAGTTATCCAAATACCAACAATAGAGTATTGCAAACAATGCTTATATTTACAATAGCTATATCTTTTGAAATAAAAGCGGGGAAAATAACAAAAGATAAGTTTAAGAACATAGAAAACAACGAAGAATATAGAGCAATATTGGTATCATCAAGAGTATTTATGGATAATAGACAATTTTATATTAAGGAATTTGATAATACTTATTATTACAACTTTAAAGCAGAATATAGGTTCTTTAAATTTATAGAATTGTACGTAAGAACAAGAATATTTGATATGAAAACATTCAAAGAAAATATGGATGTAATAATAAATACTGTAGATACAGATAAATTACCAGGCTATAAGAAATTATTAACAGAAGAATATTGGAAAATAAATGATGACCAATTTTCTAGTGTTATTCAGCAGGTTATAGATAGTGTTAATAAGGGCGAAATACAGCCAATAGAAATAGTTAAATTATTTGCATATTTTAGCTATTTTATAGATAAAAATTTAATAGATTATGATATAAAAACAATTGAAAGTGTATTTTTAAATGGAATGAATTTGGCATCTGTAAAATCAAAATATTTTGAGAATGCGGATGAAGAATTGCAACAAATTGAAACAGATAATATGGGAGCAGAGATGCAAAATATTATAGCAAGGTTTAAAACAATAAATTCACAATTAAAAGATAAGATGTATAGAGAAAAGGCTGAAGAAGTATTTAAATATATTCCTATGAAGATGGAGGTATTTTATGAAAAATTTGCTAAAGAGTGCAGTAATATACCAATATTTAAGTATTATGATCCATTCCAAATGTTCCAAAGAATATCTTGTGCAAGTAATGAAGATATAGTATCAATAAGAGAAGCTTTAGCAGAAAGAGCTAAACATCATAAAAAAGAAATTGCTCCAGAGATGGAAAATATTGCTAAAATAAAGCAAATAATGGAAGATTATATAGATGGAAAAAGACCAACGATAAAAACTGTAATGATAGAAGAATTTGCAAAAGAATTAGGAAACATACTAGACAGCTACAAATTACCACAAGAATTATTATAAAAAAGAATCCAATTTATACAATGTATAAGTTGGATTTTTTAGTTTAATATTGAATAAAAAAGTAAAAGAAGGAAATACTAGAAACATAAAAAGAAAAAATAAAGGGAGGAAGAGAATGAAAGCAACAGGAGTTGTAAGAAGGATAGATGATTTAGGAAGAGTAGTAATTCCAAAGGAGATAAGAAGAACATTAAGAATAAAAGAGGGCGACCCACTTGAAACAACATTGGAACAATTAAGAATAATTGCAGACAGCTTGAAAATGCTAGCTTTGCAAGTTTGATAAAAAATATAATAGTGTGAAAAAATCAATGAATACATAAAAAAAGATAGGAAACTATCTTTTTTTTAACCTTTAAATGTGAAATCGGATTAATAAAGTAATTAAAAAAACGTGAAAGTATCCTTAACATATTTAATAATTTATCTTAAAATAATGAATTTTTTAAAATAGAAATGAAAGGGGAAATGTACAATGTGAATGAAGAAAATAGACCATCGTATTATGCAATAATACCAAGCAATGTAAGATATTGTGAGGAACTAAAATATCCGGAGAGACTACTTTATGGAGAAATAACAGCATTGGCAGGAAAAGAAGGATATTGTTTTGCTACAAATAAGTATTTTGCAGAATTATATCATGTAATACCTGGAACAATATCAAGATGGATAAGTCATTTAGAAAATTTAGGATTTGTAAAAGTAGAAATAATAAAAGATGGAAGAAACCAAATAATTGAAAGAAGAATTTACATAGATAATGTTCATAGAGATATTATACTTTATACCTATAAGCAGGATAAACAATACCCCTATGAGCAGAACGAACAATACCCTATAAGCAGAATTGCTCAATATAATAATATAAATAATAGGATAGATAGATTCTTTAATTATATTATAAAAGGGAAAAAACAAAATCCAGAAAATATGACATCGGTTCAAGAAGTAAAATTTATGGAAATATTAGAAAAACTAGAATTGAATTATACAGAAGAATTACTAAAAATATTTACAGAAGATAATATTGAAAAACTGAAAATAATTATATATGCTTTGAAAGATTTAAGCATTAGTAACAGAAGTATATTATTAAATAGGGCTACAAGAGAAAAATTAATATATGTTTATGATAATTGTAAAAATAAACAAGAAGAATATCAAGATACAAGCAAAGAAATAAATAATTTTTTTGAGTATTATTATATAAGTTTAATCAAAGAATTAGAAAAAGCTAGATAGCTTTTATAACACAGCATATAATCGTTGGAACAAAATCAAAGATTTTGACAACGATTTATTTTTTGCTGAAAGCAAGGAGGAAAAATGATACCTACTTATGATGTTAATAATTTGACAGGAAATTTAGATATTATGTTTCAAAACATAATGAGAATAGGATTTACGATATCTATAGTGTTATTCACAATTTGGATAATTGTAAGTCTATTAATATGGTTATTTCGGAGCCAAAAAGAAATCTGAAAAAGCAATAAAATTTGGGATAAAGAATTTTATAATAACTTTAGTATTAATTATAATCACATTAGGAATACCGCTATTACTTAATGTATTTTAAAAGAACTAAAGAAAGTGATGCATACCATAGCCTAAATATTCGCAACAAATCAAGGAGGGTTATGAGATGAGAAAAATCAACAAAGAGAATTTAAGAAAAAAATATTACAAAATTAAAAATAAGTTATGGGTAATACCTACAACATTAATGTTATTGCCAACAAAAGTATTCGCAGCTCAAGGAAGTATTAGCACTGCTGAAGTAGATCAAGCTACAGAAAATATAAAAAATGCTGTTATTAAATTAGCAATGCCAATACGGAGGAATTTTAGTATTTGTGAGTATCGTTATTATTGCCTTAAAAATGATAGTAAATTCAAATAATGCTAATAAAAGAAGTGAATCAATAGGAGCTTTAGCTTGGGTATGTGCTGGAACAATGCTTTTAGGGTTATCCCTTATAGTTTCTGGAATTATTCTAAGCATTGCTACAAATGGTGGTGGAGCATTAATTACAGGTGGAAGTGCAAATGGTTAGGAGGTAGAGAAAATGAGTTCATATAAAGTACCATTTGATTTTACACATGAAGAAAAAGTATTTCGGTGGTTATCTATCATTAAGACAAATGTTATATGTAATTGCAAGTGTAATATCATTAGGAATATTATTTTTTCATATTTCAACAATAGTAAAAACAATAATATTTTTAAGTGTAGTAGCAATACTTATGACTTTTGCCTTTTTGAAAATAGGTAATATATATGCAGATAAATACTTTTTCAATGTTCTAAAATACATTTTTAGAAAGAAAATTTTTATATTTGAAAGGTAGGAAGAAAATGATAATTGCATTTATTTTTATATTAGTTGGAATTATCTTTATGATAGGAACTCTAATATACACAAGAAAGAAAAACAACTTACAAGAAGTAAAACCCATAGACAAGTCAAATATAAAAAAAGGCAAAAAGACGCTTAGCAATTTATGGGGAATAGATGGATTTAATAATCAAGTAATTACAATAAATAAAAACCAACATTCTATAATAATAGAATTAGAAAGTATAGAATACAGTTTATTGCATGATGGAGAAAAAGCAAATGTTGATAGAGAACTAATAAGTATAGCACAAATGCTTAAATTTCCGATTCAATTTTTAGAAGTAAAAAAACAAATTGAAATAGGAGATATGTTAGAAGAAATAAAAATAAGCACAATAAATGCTAATGATAATGTAAAAGAATATGCTAATCAAATAATAGCACATTTAGAAAAGTTACAAGAAGATCAAAATTTATTTGAAAGAAAAAATTATATGGTAATATCATCTTTTAATAATAGAAAAGTAGCTGAATCAGAATTAAAAGAATTCTATCAATTATTAAGATATCATTTGCTTAATATAAAAGTTAGTACAAGATTATTAAATGATAGAGAAATTGTAGAACTAATATATGAACAGTTGCACAAGGGAAACAAAAATAAGGTAGCAGATATTGAGCAGAAAGGAGGTTTCGAACTATATGTTACAGATAAAACGAGAAAGAAAGATTAGACCATATAAGAAAAGAAAACGAATCAAAGAGAAGAAAATAGAATTATACAAAAAAAGAAGAAAAATAAAAGATGAAAATTTCTTTGATAATCAACCACAATTAATATCATTACTTGCTCCTGAAGTTATACAAGAAAAACAAGATTATATTTATATGGGAGATGACAAATATGCTAGAATTTTTGTATTGATGTTTTATCCAAGTTATATTGGAATTGGATGGTTAGATGATATTTTAAACACAATAGGAGATGTTGATATTTCTACACAAGTGCAAATTGCAGATGAAAGAAATGTAATAAAATATTTGACTCATAAAGTTACAAAATTGCAGTCAGACTATCTTTTGTTTGAAAAGCAAGGAAATATTGAAGAATTGCATAAACTAGAAGAAAATATACAATCATTTGAAGAAATGAGAAGAAATATACAAATAAATAATGATAAGCTATTCTTTATAAAAATTACATTAAGAGTAAATGCTACAAGTCTTAAAGAATTGAATGAAAAAAGCAAGTTATTAAGAGATGAATTTGCAAATAAATCGTGTGAAATACGACCACTATATTTTAAACAATTAGATGCATTAAAAGAAACATTACCATTAAACAACAATATTATAAGTGATAATAATAGAAATATGACAACAGCAGGGTTAGCAGCGATGTTCCCAATAGCAAGAACAAAATCAAGTGTAAAAGAAGGTATTTATTTAGGAAGAGACTTATTTACAGGACTTCCAATGAATTTAGAAACTTTTACACAAGGATTAGCAAATGCAAATATTGCAATATTTGGAGTACCAGGAAGTGGAAAGTCTGTAACAGTAAAAACAATAGTTGGAAGAACTGCACTAATAAATAGGAGAGCATCTATATTAGATGTTGAGGGAGAATATGTAGCACAAACTGAAAAATTAGGTGGAAGAATTATAAAAGTTAGACAAAGCATACCAGTAGGAATAAATTTGTTTGACATTGATATAGATGAGGATGAAGGATTTATAGATATTGATAGCAAAATAACAGAAATTAGATCTATTATGAATGGAATCATAAACAAGTATGAGAACAGAACTTTAAAACCTAATGAAATAGCAGATATTGAGCAAGCTGTAAGGGAAGTTTATAGAGAAAAAGAAATAACGAAAGACAGAGATTCAATTTATGAAAAAGAAGGTGGAAAACACGAAGGAGTAATAACATTTGGAAATATAAAAAAGAAAATGCCTACACTAACAGATTTTCATAGAGTTATGAAAGAAAAGATACGAAACAAAGATTTATCAAGTACTATTGCTAACTTTTTGAATGGAAATACACTAGGAATATTTGATTGTCAAAGTACATTAAAAGTGAACGACCAGATAATATGTTTCGACATTTCGGAAATCAAAGATGAAATAATGAGATATTATGTGTGTTTAGTCTTAACTACTTGGATAACAAATAAATATATGGCTACAAAAGAAAGAAACAAGAGATATGTAGTAGTAGATGAAGCGTGGAATTTATTTAAAAATAAGGAAACTTCAGATTTCTTAGAAAACTTGGCGAGGCGTGCAAGAAAGAAAAAAGTGGCAATGATTTTAGCCACTCAAAATTTATCCGAAATGAGACAAAGTAATCAAGCTGAAGCTATAATAAATTGTTGTGATACAATAATTTTATTAAAGCAGTCTATAGGAAGTATTGATGAAATAATGAAGTTTTTTAAATTACCATCAGGAGTAAAAGAAATATTAACAAAAGCAAGACCAGGAGAATGTATTTTAATTAGAGGAGGAGATGTCAGAGCAATAAAAATAGATATGACAAAATTTGAGAGTGAATTTATTACAACATAGGCAAGGTGGTGAAGTAATTGAAAATGAAAAAAGTTTTGATAAGTATTTTTTTAGTAATACTTATTTTTTTTAGCTTTACAAATAATGTTCAAGCTAATTTTTTTACAGATGATAAAGAAGACAATAAGTCAGAAATAGAAGAAACAATAGATAAAGATGAAGGTGGACTATTTGAAAAGATTATAGCAAAAATGATTCGGAGGTATAGCAGAAACAGTTTTTGACCTAACAACAAATGAAAATTTTGGTGTGGGTTTTAAAAATTATGATGAGCTAATCTTTGGAAATAATCAAACGGATATAGCACCATTTACACAAGAAAATTGGAATTTGATAATGACTTGGTATTGGAGAATTGCTGGAATACTTGGAGGTCCTATTTTAATTGCAATAGTTATATTAGCTTGGAAGATGATTGTTGCAGGAATTAGTCCTGACAAAAGAAATGAAGTAAAAGATAATTTAATGAGATTGTTTTTTGGAGCAGCTGCTATTGGAATTGCACCAATTTTTGTTAAGTTTATTCTGATGTTAAATAATTCGCTAGTGAAATTATTGGTTGCAAATAGTCATGGTAGTTTAGATGACCTTCTCGGCAATTCGTTACTAACAAGTATTAATACAGGAAATGCAATAGCAACAGCGATAGTAATTGCAATGTTTGCTTATTTATTTGTAAAAGTTAATATCAAATTTATAATAAGACAGTTCACACTAATTGTATTTACTATATTTACACCAATAGTTGCAGTATTTTGGATTATAAATAAAAGAACGATAGCATCAAGTATATGGTTTGGTCAAATTGTAATAAATGCTTTTATGCAATTTGTTTATACATTTTTGTTTTTAATATATCTAACATTTTTACCAAAAAGTGCAGGATGGGCGGTTAGTTTATTATGGGCTATGATGATATTGCCTTTAGCAGATGCACTACAAAATACAATGCAAAATTTAGTAAGTAGAATAGCAGGTGTCGACAATGAAGCATTAGCAAATAAAGGAATAGGAATGGGTGCAGCAATGGGACAAACAGTAAGAACTATTGCTTATCAATTCAAAGGAGAAAATACAAATGTAGATAGTGGAAATGACTTTATTGGTAAAGTAGTAAAAAGAGCTTCAGGTGGTATAAAAGCAGAGCCAATCGCTAGTAGTAGTTATGAAAGCTATTCACAAAATTTTGCAGAAAAAGCTAGACCAGTAAATCAAACTAATATAAATAACGAAACAAAGCAAACACAAAATACAACAATGGTTGGAAAAGAAAATAATACAGAAACACCTCAATCAACAAGTGGATTTAGAAAAGCATTTAATGTAGGAAAAGAATTTATGAATTTAGGTATGTATATGGCTGAGGGAAGAAATTTCAAGACTAACGAAAGTAATATAAATAATAACAGAATTTATAATAGACCTAATATCAATAATACAAGAAAAGAAGATATGGAAGAAAGCACAAATAAGATAATAAGTATAGAACAGGATGATGCCAATGATTAAAAATAAAGTGAAACAAAAAGTAATAGGATTTGTATTGATGATAATAAAACCTTTTATAGTTCCTATTATTATCATAGTAATACTTTTATCCATAGCTTGTAGCATAACAGATATATTATATATTGGTTTTAATAATGAAGATAAAGTGGATATGAAAAAAGAATTAGCCTATTATAATACTGAATATAAAAAAGATGAAGCAAAGAATTTTTTTGAAAGTGTTTGGGAATTTGTAGAGAAAATATTTGGTGGTGGAGAAATGACAGACAAAACAGATTGGCCTGTTAAACGGACAATATAAGATAACAAGCAATTTTGGAAAACGAGATGCACCAACAACAGGAGCATCTACTTATCATACTGGAATAGATATAGCAGCACCTGAAGGAAGCAAACTAGTATGTATTATGGATGGTGAAGTAACATCTGTAGGTTGGGGTGGTGCTGGTGGATATACTATCACTATAAAAAGTACAGATGGTATATATAAATTTTCTTATTGTCATAGTTCACCTGAATTTATAGTATCAGTAGGAAAAAAAGTGAAAAAAGGAGAAATTATCGGAAAAGTAGGACCGAAAAATGTGTATGGTGTAACAAATAATCCATATAAAGATGACAAAGGAAATCCAACAAATCGGAGCTACAACAGGTTGTCATTGTCATTTTACTATTAGAAAAAATGGAGAATTAATTGATCCATTAGAAATTGTGAAAAAGGAGGAATTTATTTAGATGATAGTAATTTATACAGGAATTGAAGAAATAGATAAAGAAATTCAAATGAATTTAAGAGATTCAATAGTAGCACATTATAGTGATTATCTAATTGAAAATAATACATTTGAAGGACAAACAGTTATTATATCTCCACAAGCAGTAGAAGGAGATTTACATGAGTTCTTATTTATATTAAAGCAAATGAATATGAGAGTAATTTTATTACTAAAAAATCAAAAACAAGAAGAAACGAAATTAGCTCTACAATTAGGAATATATGATATTATTTATGGCAATTTTTATCCAAGTCAGATAAAAGAAGTTATAGAACATCCAAAGAATTTTAGAGACATAGCTGATTTGTATATGAAAACATTTAATATAAAATTAAAAAAACGAAAAAGGATTAGAGAAGAAAAATCTAATTCTTTTTTTAGTAGGTTTTAAAGGAGAACGAAATGAAAATAGTAAAAAAAATAATGAAATATTTTATTTGGATAACTATTGATATAATTTGGCTATTTGGATTGAATATGATATTACCAGCTGATGATAGTAATACTAATGCTTCTAATAATTCAAAGCAAAACAATGTAGTTTATACAAACAAAGTATAGATAATAAGAAAATCACAAGTTAAGGGGGTGATGCTAGATATAGAATAATTGAGGGAGGTGTAAAAAAGTGATAAAAACTAAAATTGCACAAATTGCTATAAGTGTATTTATGATAATCTTAGTAATATCTTCATATTTTTTAATTAGAGATTTTCTGGAACACAAGAAGAGTAATGACTCTAGCATAGAACTAATTGAAAATGTAATTACAGAAGAAAAAACAGAAAAAGATATAGAAATAGACTGGGAAAAGCTAAAAAATATAAATGAAGATATTATAGGATGGATAAAAATAGATAATACAAATATAAATTATCCTATTCTTAAAGATACTGATAACTTAAAATATTTAAAACATTCCTTTGATGGAAAATATAATAACAATGGTTCAATATTTACGCTAAATAATAATCCATTTCAAGATTATGAAACAGTATTATACGGACACAATATGAAAAGTGGAATTATGTTTTCAGAATTAGGCAAATATATGAATAAAGAATTTTTTGATAAGCATTCTAGTTTTGAGATATACACAAAAAATCAAAATTATAAAGCAACAGTATTTAGTTGCTATTCAATAGGCATAAATAAGGAAGAAAACAATATTAAGTTATTAGATTTTGAAGAACAGGTAGAATATTATAAAAAAGCAAGTAAATATTCTGTAGATAATGTAGGTGAAATCAAAAAAATAGTAAAATTATCAACATGTTCATACCTAAATAATCATACAACGCCAACGGATCAGAGGTATTATATAGTAGCAAAATTAGAAAAAGTTAATTAAATGCTTAAAAACAGTTGATTTTTATAGTGTTAGAAGAATTTTTAAAAGAAATTTTTTTTGAACTATGAAAGAATATAAAATTTATGATATACTCTTATACGAAGGTGATGAATATGAAGAAAAAAGTTTTAATGGGTTTTATAATAATACTATTTTTAGTAATAATTTTTGGAATAACATATATGTTATTTTTAGAAAAAAGAAATAATGGGATTTCACTTATAAAAGATAATGTAGTTATAGAATATGGAAATGCATATAATCCTAATATTGAAGAATTAGTAGATTTATCAAAATATAAATTTATTAATCAACAAGAAATTAGTATAGAAAACAATATTGAAAATGAAAAAGATAAAGATTATCCAGCAGTTGGAGAATATGAGATAAATGTATATTATAAAAAGAAGATTTTAAAACAAAAAATTGAAGTTAAAGATACAACTGCTCCGGAATTATCTGTAAAAGATAATATAGAGATACCATTTGATACAGATTTATCTACTTTTGATTTTAAAAATTATATAGTGGCATCAGATTTATCAGAATTAAAAGATTATGCTATAGATTTATCAAAAATAGATTCTAATGCTAGTGGAGAATATGAAACAGTTGTAGCTATTGAAGACATTTATGGTAATAAAACAGAAAAGAATATTAAAATTAAAATACTAGAAAAAATGGAAGAAAAAACAGAAAAGAAAGATAATACAACACCTAAACAAAGTAGTAGTAAAAACGAAGTTAGCAATTCGAAACCAATAATGAATTCTAACCCTACAAAAGAAACAGAAAAAAATAACAACAATAATAATAATAGTATCATAAATAATGATACTAAAAAAGAAGAAACAGAAGAAACTCCAAAATGTAATCATTCAAGTAGTAACTGGTTTAATTCAGAGAAAGAAGCAATAGCAACATATGATAAAAAGGTAAAAGAATGGGGAGATAAATGGAGTAATGGTATAATAAGTTACGAGCAATACATTAAAAATTGTCCAAGTGGATATGAAACATGGGACTGTCCGATTTGTCATAAATGGACAATAAATATGTATAGTAAAAATTAAAAAATATAATAATTAAAACTGGAACAAGTAAAATGATACTTGTTCTTTTTTTCGTTAAAGGAGGAGTTTGAATGTTAAGAACATCAAAAAAATTAAAGAAAATATTAGCTGTAATACTTTTGATATTAACAGTATTTAGTATTACACAACCTATTGTTTTTGCAGTATCTGATTCTGGAAGTGGTCGATGGGTTCCAGGACAATATGATTCAGGAATGAAGACTACTGATAGCAAAGGTAGTGTAGGAATTCTTATAAGAAGATTAATAAATACCACAACTAAAGAACGATTAACAGTTTTTTGTGCAGAACATTTTGTTGATTCAACGACAGGAGAAATAGAAAATGCAACTCACATAAAACCTACAGATCCAAAGATGAAACAAGCATGTAAAGTTGCTTATTTTGGATGGTACAATAAATATCCAGACTATGTAGTTGATGGGGGGATTTTAGCTGGTGATATGAAATGGGTAAAACAAGATTATGTTTTTACTCAGCAAATGATTTGGGAAGTGTTAGGACAAAGTAGTGCAAGATTTATAGACTCAAGTATTCAAAGTCAATATGAAGCTTTTAAATCAGGAATTAATCAACAAATGTCTAATGCTAAAAAAGAGCCAAGCTTTAGTAATGTTACAACAACTGTTGAAGCAGGTGAAAGTACAACTCTTACAGATACAAACGGAGTATTTGCAGACTATACTTCTTTGGATAAAACAGTTAATGGAATTAGATTTCAACATAACAAGGGAGAAAATACAATGACTATTACTGTAAATAGTGATTGTAATATAGAAGAATTTAGATTAACTGATGCAATGATGAAGGACTGGGGCTGCATAAAGGAAGCAACCAAAGATAATCATACAAGTGTATTTTTTCAATTCAGAGAAGGAGTACAAAATCAATTATATTCTATGCACTATAACGATCCTGTAACTATGTCAATGTATTTAAAAATTAATCTTTTAGGAAATATTGAATTAACTAAAACAAATACAAATAATGATTTAGTTAATGGCGCTATATTTAACGTAAAAGGTCCTAATAATTACAATGAGAGTTTTACAGTAAGTAATGGAAAGCTACTGATAGAAAAAGTAAGAAAAGGAACATATACAATTAAAGAAACTTATGCACCAGAGGGATATGTTTTAGATACAAACACTTATACAATTGAAGTAAAGCCAAATGAAACTACATCTAAGACAATTATAAATGAAGAACCTACTGGAAGTATTTCTATTTCAAAAAGAGATACGCAAACAGGTTCAGTAGCTCAAGGGGATGCCAAACTAGAAAATGCTATATACAAAGTATATGCTAATGAAGATATATATAATGTTGCAAAAACAAAAAAATATTATAGCAAAGGTGATTTAGTTGCTACTCGTACAACAAACAATAAGGGAGAAATGGAAGACGTAACAGGATTACCTTTAGGAAAATATTTAGTGAAAGAAGAAAAAGCTCCGATTGGATATATGATAGATAAAACGGAATATGAAGTTAATCTAACATATAAAGACCAACATACTAAGGTTATTACAGGTCAAACAACAAGTAAAGAAAAGGTAAAATCAATGCAAGTCCATATTTATAAATCTGGAATAAAAGAAAATTCAGGATTAGTACCAGGCTTACAAAGTGCAGAATTTACAATGAAATTATATTCAGATGTAGAAAAAGCACTAGATGCAGGATATAGTTATGCAGAAATATGGAACGGATTAGATGAGTATGGAAATAGTGTAAAAGTAGATTCAAAAAGAGTTGCTGAAGCACAAAAAATAGCACCAAGCTATGAAAGTATTGTAACAGATGAAAATGGAGATGCTTATACACAAAATAAATTACCATACGGAAAATATCTAGTTAAAGAAACTAAGACTCCAAAAGATTTCTATGTTTCATCAGACTTTACATTTTCTATTACAGAAGATGAAAGCGAAATAGTAGAAATCGCTAAGAAGATAAAACATTTATATGTAAATAACGAACAAATGGAAACTTATATAAAATTAGTGAAGAAAGATGCAGATAGTGGAAAAATAGTATCTTTAAATAGTGCAACATTTCAAATAAAAGCAGCTAAGGACATAGTAGACAGAGGAAATGGGAAGATTCTATATAAAAAAGGTGAAATTATAACACAAAAAGTGGGTAGTACAGTTTATAATTCATTTACTACTAATTCAAGAAATTTAGTAGTAGTAGATGGAAGTTATGATAATATAAGAGATGAACAAGGAACTGTTGTAACACCATTATTACTACCAGTAGGTGAATATGAAGTGTCAGAGATAAAAATACCATCAGGTTATTTACAATTAGATAGCCCAATAAAATTCAAAGTAGATACAATTAAAGATTACGACCAAGACAATACAGGAGATTATATTAAAACAGTTGAGATTAAAAATAATAAGCCATTTGGAACTCTAATAGTAGATAAGTCAGTAGCCTTAAAAGAAAATGTAGATACATCAATAGTAGATGTATCGGATTTAAGTGGAATACAATTTAAGCTAAGTGCAAAAGTAGATATAATTGATCCAGCTGATGGCTCAATTATTTATAAAAAAGGACAAGAAGTAAATACTTATAATGTAGATGAAAAAGGTAATTTAAAAATAGAAAAATTACCAATGGGAACATATGAACTACAAGAAGTTAAGACACTAGATGGGTTAGTATTAAATGAAACAAAATATGAAGTTAAATTTACGCAAAAAGATACTACAACAAAAGTATATACAGAAACAAGAGAAGTTGTTAATGATACTACACTTGTAGAAATTTCAAAAACAACAATTACAGGAGATAAAGAATTAGAGGGAGCAGAATTATCTGTTATAGATGAAAATGGAAAAGTAATAGATAAATGGACTTCTTCAAATAAAACACATACTATAGAAGGCTTAACAGTTGGAAAAGAATACACATTAAGAGAAGATTTAGCTCCACTTGGATATGTTAAAGCTACAGAAGTTAAATTTAGAGTAGAAAATACAAATGAAACACAGAAAGTTGTAATGATAGATAAAATAGTGGAAATGACTAAGAACGACATAGGCGGCGAAGAAATAGAAGGTGCTGAACTAAAAGTATTTGATAAAGAGGGTAACATAGTTGATGAATGGACTTCTACTAATGAAGCACATAAAATTAAAAATTTAGTAGAGGGGAAAACATATACTTTACATGAAGAATATGCACCTGAAGGATATGTAATTGCAACAGATGTTGAATTTACAGTAAGTAAAGACAAAGAAACACAAAAGATAGAAATGATTGACAAAATTGTAGAAATGAGCAAGAAAGATATTGCAGGAGATGAACTTGAAGGTGCTACAATAATTGTTACAAATACAAAAACGAAAAACATTGTAGATAAATGGGTATCTGGAAAAGAACCACATAGAATACAAGGATTAATCGAGGGCGAAACATATGTTATGCGCGAAGAAATTGCAATAGATGGATATGTTAAAGCTACAGATATAGAATTTACAGTAAGCAAGGATAAAGAAACTCAAAAAATAGAGATGATTGATAAAGTGGTATTAGTGTCTAAAACTGATTTAGTAACAGGTGAAGAATTACCAGGAGCTGAACTTGAAGTAACTGATAAAGATGGAAATGTCATAGACAAATGGACTTCTACAAATGTGCCACATCATGTTACTGGATTAGAAGAAGGCAAGGAATATACATTGACAGAAAAAACTTGTCCTTATGGATATGAAGTTGCAGAGTCTATAAATTTTGTAGTAACTACTGACAAAGAAACACAGTTAGTTGAAATGAAAGATATGCCAATACTAAAAACGATAAAAGTAATCAAAGCAGATAGTGAAACAAAAGAAACAATAAAAGCAAAATTCAAGTTTGGAATATATGAAGATCCAGAATGTACAAAATTAATCAAAGAAGTTAAAGCAGACAAAGAAAGTGGAACAGTTACTTTTGAAGATTTAAGGTATGGAACATATTATATTAAGGAAACAAAAGCACCTTGGGGTTACCAATTATCAGACAAAGCAGTTAAAGTTGAAATAAATAATGAAGGTACTTTTGCAGATGGAGAATTATTAGAAGATAATGACTCTATATGCACATTCACTTATTATAATAAACTAATACCAAAGATTCAAACTGGTAGTGAAATGAATTATATATTGCTAATAGGTAGTGCAATAATTTCATTATTAGGAATAACAACAGGAATAGTTGTATTAAAAAGAAAAAACAAAAATAACTAGAATTTAGAGTGATATTCGTATCACTCTTTTTCTAAAATAAAAATCAAATTATAAGGAGGAAAATTATATGTTAAATATTACAGAAGTAAGAATTAAAAAAATAAATAAAGGGGATTTACTAGCAGCAGCGAGTATTTGTATAGATAATTGTTTTATCATAAGAGAAATTAAATTATTAGATGGAAAAAATGGTAGATATATTAGTATGCCAAAGAGAAAAGTGAAAAATAGAAATTTTAGGCAAGATTTTTCATATCCACTAGATAATGAAACAAGACTACAAATATTAGAAACTATATCAGAACAATATGATGACACAGTAGAAGAATAAATATATAGAAGATGTGAGAGCTAAAAAAGCTTTTGCATCTTTCTTTTAATAATTTTTATATGGGAGGTACTAAACAATATGCAAAAAGAAATTTTAACAGAATTAGAAGATTTAAGAGATGAAACAGAGTTTATTATCAATAATCAAGAAATTGTTGAAAATAAACATATAGAGAATTATTTAAGAAGTTTTGAAAGAATAAGAAATAATTTGTTTAACAAGATAAAATTAAGCAATAAATATGAAGTAAATGAACAAGATAAAATAACTTATTTGAATGATAGATATAGTGCAACAGTAGAAAATGATATTTTAAAAATATACATTCCTGAAGTAATACCAAAGTACAAAAATATTAATAATTATGCATATAAAAATATAATGATAAATGTTATGGATAAAACAAAAGAATATAAAGATTTATTCAACAAAGAACTAGTGTTTGTATTTATAAAAGTAGTAGAAAATCAGAAGAATATTGATATAGATAATAAGTTCATAAAACCTATTGTAGATGGTCTTGTACTATCAAAAGTAATAGCTGATGACAATATAAATAACATGTTTTATGGTGTACTTGGAACAACCAATAAAAAGAAAAAACCATATACAGAAGTGTATGTTTTTAGAGGTCAAAAAATGCTAGATTTTATTAAAGAACAAATAGAAGCGGATACAAAATGAGACTCAAGCGGATAGGGCAAAGTATCCGTTTGAACAGTTTTTAGGGTATTTTCAAACGGAGAGTTTGACTATATTAAAAATGCCTAAAAATAAGGCAATAGAGAAAAACACCCTGTGTCTTGTTTAGCGTGTAAGACACATAGTAGGGATTAAGGTGTGCAAAAAGGGTGTGTCATATAGAAAAGAAAAAAGGAAGGAGTGGATAAAGGAATGGGATGGTAAGATTAACTCGGAAAAGATACAGAAGTTTTGATGTTTCTAGGTAAGTATAAGCTGATGCTTGGTTCAGATTGTAGGCTGATATATGGAACAACAGATTATCATAGGAAAAGGCTGAAAGTGTTAGAGAGTGAAAGATATATAAGAAGAGTAAACAGGTTATATATAAAATTGGATGATAAAGGAACAAGGCTAGTAAAAGAATTTGGATATGATTATAGTTACAAATGTAGAAGAAAAGAATATGTTGATAGATTAAATGAAATAGCAAAAGTAGCAGCATTGACATTAGACAGTAATATTGATTTTATTGCTAGTTGGAATATAAAAGATGATGATATATTTACAGAGCAATCTCGAAAATATTTAGGAAAGATGATATTTCAGGAAAAAGAATTTATTGTTTATTATATAGCCAATGATAAAAGAAAACCTTATGTAAGTCAAATATTAAATGATATAAGGAAATTAGTCAGCTATAAAAATATAATGATTTTTGTAGAAGATTTTAATTTGATAAAAGCAAAAAGAAATTTTGTATTTGGAAATGATTCTACAGTAATAATAAATCCAACACCTGAAAATTTTAATTTAATGAGAAGATATGAAGATATAGATTTTTATGAAATTATTAAGCAGATGTATTCTAATACAGAAGTTCTATTGTCTAACTGGGTAAAAGCAGATTATATGACAGAAGATAGAACTTATATATTTTTTATGCCGTTTATAGATACAGAAAGACTTTATGGATTAAATAAATTTTACAATAATAATAAAAACATAATACGAAAAATAGATATTATAACTTTAAAAGAAAATAAAGAAAAAATAGAAGAAATACTAACTAACAAAACAAACATTGTAGAAATGGACGAGTGGCTAGGAGGTATTGATGGGGAAAGACAAGAAAAGTAAAATATCTTTATTTTTTTTACTTTCTTACATTGTTTTAATACCATTAATTAATGGTTTTATGAAAATACTAGAAAAATGCTTTAATACTAATTTAAACACGATAGATATAAATTTTTTGAATTTGTTTACTGTAATATTCAGAAATGGAACAATATTTATTATATGGGTAATATTAAATTTAATTATCATATTAGTTGCAAAAAATATAAGTACAACAAAACATAACGCAAAGATAGAAGTAGAAGGTGTAAATCTAAAAAAGAAAGATGGAACATTTGGAACAGCGGATTGGGGAAACAAACAAGAAATACAAGAATATTTAAGTATAGGGAAAAGAGATGGAATTATTCTAGGAGAAACTGATGAACAAGAAATAATTACTCTACCTATGAACACATATTTAAACAAAAATATTGCTGTGTTTGGCTCCAGCGGTAGTAAAAAGTCTCGTGGTTTTGCAATACCGAACGGAATTGAATTGGTACAAGAGGAAGTGCAAGAAGCAATTCAAAGACAGATGAGTTTGGTATTTACTGATCCAAAAGGGGAATTATACAGAAAACTTGCAAAATATCTTGAAACAAAAGGATATGATGTAGAAGTATTTAATTTAGTAAATCCAACATTTTCGAATGGTGCAAGATTTATAAACTTTGTAGAAGATGAAACAGATGCACAAATCTTTAGCCAAATAGTAATAGAGGGAACACAATTAAGTAGAAGGTCTAGTGGAGATGAGTTTTGGAACAGAGGTGAACAAAATTTACTGAAAGCATTATTGCTATATGTTATTAACTATGTAAAAAAAGAAGAGGACAAGAGTATGGGATTTATCTATGATGCATTAGCAAGTGGAAATATAAAGCAAATAGATAAATTGTTTTATGATACTGAAGGCCCAACAAAACTAAGCTATAACATTTATGCACAAGCAACAGACATAGTAAAACAATCAGTTGTTACAGGACTTGCTACAAGACTTCAAATATTCCAAACAGATAAAATAAGGAATATCACAAATAAGGATGAAATTAATTTTGAGAATATAGGAAATAAAAAGACCTGTGTATTCGTTGTTACAAGTGATACAAATAGTGCATTTGACTTTCTTTCGACATTATTCTTTTCGTTCTTGTTCATAAAGTTAATAAAACAAGCAGATGAAAATCCAGATGGTAGATTAAAAGTTGAAACATCATTGATATTAGATGAGTTTACAAACATAGGTAGAATTGTAGATTTTGAGAAGAAATTAGCAACAACGAGAAGTAGGGGTATCAATATATTTATGATATTCCAAAATATAGCTCAGTTAAAGAATAGATATGATAATGATGTTTGGCAAGAAATATTAGGTAACGCCGATACCAAAATATGCATGGGTTGTCGGAGATATTTTAACAGCGGAGTATATCACCGAGTACCTTGGAGTAGCAACTGTCGAAACTAATGCTATTAGAAAAGAAGCGGGATTTGATGGTAAATTTACTTATGGAATGGAAAATATAGCAACAAATAAAAGAAATCTAATGAATCCAGATGAATTATTAAAATTAGATAATAATAAAGAGATAGTTATTGTTAGAGGTAGAAAACCTTTTATATGTAATAAATATGATTATTCTAAACATATTGAAGCAAGTAAGATGGAAGATATGACAATAGAAGAACAAAGAGAAAGATTTAAAGACAATGTAGAAAATGAAAAAAATAAGCAGCAACCTAAAAAGGTTAAATATAGTTTTAAAGATTTTTAGTGGTTTTAGGTTAGACCGTAAAACCTAAATAGAAAAAGTAAGAAGGTGAAAAGTTATGACAGATGAATTACAAAAAAAGATAGTATGGCAGAATATCAATTCATCTAAAGAAAAAGGAAAAATTTTAACAGGAAAAATAATAGCAATAGAAAATGAACAAATGAAAGAAGAGTTAATTACTTGTGCTATTATAGATTTCAATGGAATTAGAGTATTAATTCCAGCAACTGAAATATCGGAAGATTCTAAAAATGATAAAAAGCTACTTAGAAATATGATGGGAGCAGAGATAAAATTTATTATAGTAGAAGCAGATAGAATAAGTGAAAAAGCGATAGGCTCGAGAAAAAAGGCTATGGAAAGATTAAAAGAAATTAATATAAAAAAAGTACAAGTGGGAGATAAAATATATGGAAAAATTGTAGGTGTATGGAAAAAGTTTATAAGAATTGAAGTAATAGGTATAGATTTTATAGTTAAAGCACAAGATTTACAATATGGATATGTTGAAGATGTTTCTAAAATGTATAAAGTAAATGACAAAATAAAGGTTATTATAAAAGAAAAATCTGAAGAAAATAAAAGTATAAAAATATCAGTAAAAGATTTGCTAGAAGATCCATTTAAAAATATAAGAAAAGATTTTACAGAAAAAGGTGAGTATTTAGCAACTATTACAGGATATACTGATAATGGAATCTTTGCTAATATCGCACAAGGAGTAGATACTGTTTGCATATTACCAACTTGGCTAGATAGGCCACCATTTCCAGGAGAAAAAGTAATAATTAAGATTTACAAAATAATTCCTGAAAAACGCAAGATTTATAGTTCTTTAATAAAGATAATGGGAAGTGATGCGAGTGAATGATAAACAAAAAAATATAATGAAATTATTATGGGATTTTGATTCTTTAAGAGAAAGTCAAATAATGAAATTATGTAATTGTAGCGAAACAGATATAAATAATTTGATTAGCAATAAGGTTATAAGTAAAGATGTAAAGAAAGGTATTTTAAAGTATGCAAAAAAAGAAATTAATAATAGGAATATTGTTGCATTTGATGTTGTTATGAATTATTTAGACAGAAATCCAATATTAAAAAAAGGGAAACTTCCAGTAAATGTGCATATGCAAACAGATTATTATACTTATGATATAATCGCGATTAAGGAAGTTGAAATAGAAGCTTTATTTGATAAAATTGATGAAATATCAAAGGCAGAAAGAGTTATAATAATTATTGAAACAAAAGATTATAGAAAACAGTTTTTAAATACCAAAAGATCTTGTTATATATGTACTTATTCACCATTAGAAATTGTTGATAGGATAAATTGAAAAATGTATAGCAAAATTAGTGAAAAGTGTATATTAAAAGTATTGAAAAATGTATAATGATATGCTAAGAAGCATTAGTAGAAAGAGATTTAAGAATATATATGGATTATTTGGATGGACATTTGTATCATTTTAGAGATAATGTTTCAGGAGATGAAGTTGATAGCATATTAGAATTTAGAGATGGGGAATATGCTGCGGTAGAAATAAAATTAAGTGATGGTAGTGTTGAAGATGCTAAAAAAAGTTTAATGACTTTTTATAAAAATGTAAATAAAAAACCAAAATTTATGTGTATTATAGTGGGACATTATGAGGCAGTTATACAAGATAAAGAAACAGGAATATATATTATTCCAATAACATCTTTGAGACCATAGTTTAATAATTTGAAAATACAAGGACAAACATTTAAATAGTATATACGAAAATTTATTTCGGTGCATTATTTTACAGTTATAATTTCATTAGAAGAAAATAACGAATAGTTCACCAATACAGAAATATGAATGAATTAAAAGAAAAACGAGTATTAAAAAGAATTAGAAATAATAAAAAAGGTTATTGGGTAATTATTATTGAAGAATAGAATATATGATTTTGAAATAAAAATAAAAGGTGTATTAGGAATTTAATTCCTAGTACGCCTTATTTTTTATTGATTAACTTTTTCTTTTAATGCTTTTCCAGGTTTGAAAGCAGGAGTTATTGAAGCAGCAATTTTTAATTCAGCTCCAGTTTGTGGGTTTCTACCAGTACGAGCTGCTCTTTCTCTTGTTTCAAAAGTTCCAAATCCTATTAAAGAAACTTTTTCTTTTTTTACTAATTCATCAGAAACAATATTTACAAAAGCATTAATAGCAGCTTCAGAATCTTTTTTAGAAAGACCAGTTTGTTCTGCCATTGCATTTACAAATTCAGCTTTATTCATTATATTCACCCCTTTCGACAAATAATTACATCTTTTGTATTTTTTAACAATTTATCAAAGTTATCAATTAAAGTCAATAAAATTTAAAAAATATGATTAAATTTTAATTAATTTAGTACAAAGAAAAAATTTTTGTGGTATAATGCCTTTGAGTACATAAAAATTTACAAGGAGGCAGAAAAATGTTAGAAAATGTAGAAGTTTTATGCCATAGTAGTATAAAAATAAATAAAGAAAAAGTGATTTATATTGATCCTTTTAAAATAGATAAAAACTATAATGATGCAGATATAATTTTCATAACACATGACCACTATGACCATTATTCAGAAGATGATATAGATAAAGTAAAGAAAAATGACACAGTAATAGTTGCACCAGAAGAATTACTAACAAAATTATTAAGAAAAGGATTTAGACAAGATTATATAATTACTGTAACACCAGATGAACAAGACATGGTTGAAGGAATTAAATTTGAAACTGTACCAGCCTACAATACAGACAAGCAGTTCCATCCAAAAGAGAATGAATGGGTAGGATATATTATAGAACTAAACGGATATAGATATTATATTGCAGGAGATACAGATATTACAGAAGAAAACAAAAAAGTAAAATGTGATGTTGCATTTGTGCCTGTTGGTGGTACATATACGATGGATTTTAAAGAAGCAGCATTTTTAATAAATGAAATAAAACCTAAAATTGCAGTTCCAATACATTATGGAAGTGTTGTAGGAACAAAACAAGATGCAGAGGATTTTAAGAGATTGCTACATCCAGAAATAAAATGTGAAATATTAATGAAATAAGAGAGGAAGTTAAGGCAATGAATCCATTTAAAATATTTAATACAGAAGAAATTGAAAAAATTAACAAATCAGCAGGAACACTAGAAAATAGAAATTATACAAAAGAGGAATTGTGTATGTTAGAAAATAGTATATTAACAGATATAATGAGCAAAAGCAGTAAAAATGGAGATATAGGCAAGGCAAGAAATGAGTTGGATTCAATATTAAGTAAAATTGAAAAATGTAAAGGATAAAGTAATGAATAAAGAAAATATAATAAATTATTGCTTATCATTAAAAAACACATACCAAGATATGCCATTTCCAAAAGATTTTGAATCTATAGTTATGAAACATAAAGAAAATAAAAAATGGTTTGCATTACTTATGAATGTAAATAATAAGTTATATTTGAACATAAAAACAGAGCCAGAATATTCAGAATTGCTAAGAAATTCTTGCAAATACATAATTCCAGGTTATCACATGAACAAACAACATTGGAACACCATTATTGTTGATGATTGTACTGACTTTGATTTATTAAAAGAATTAATAAAGGAAAGTTATAACTTAACAAAAAAGAGGTAATGTATGAAATTAAAAGTATTTGAAGTAGTAGAATTATTAGATGGAAATAAGGCTACAATTTTAGAGAATAATAAAAATAGATATAAAGCAGAAATTGTTAATAAATATGGAGAAAGTCAAGGCACAAAATATATTACCGAAACAGATATAAAGAAAATTCTGATTTCTAAATAATAAAATAACACTCACAAAAGATGGAATAAAAATGCAGAAATGAGTGAGATAATGGAAAAAAAGATATACAAAGAAGTAAACAAAAATGAAACAGAAACAACTATAAATGTTTTATATAAGGAAGAAAAAATTTGTATATATACTAATAAAGTTGATTTGCAAAAACAATTAAATAAATTATTGGGAGAACCTACAAAAGAATATAAAATAAAAAGAAGTATTGTAGGGAGCAGTTGGGAGATAGATTTTAAAGAAAAATCAAAAATATCTCAAATGATTTTAAAAGCTAATATATATGAATTATAAAAGTAAGGAAAATAAAATGTATTATGTGTATATGTTAAGATGTAAAGATAATTCAATTTATACAGGAATAACAACAGATATAAATCGTAGAATGGAAGAACATTTTAGTAAAGGACAAAAATGTGCTAAATATACTTTAAGAAATATAGCCAATAAATTAGAATGCGTATGGCAAACAGAAAATAGAGTATTAGCATCAAAATTAGAATATCAAATAAAAAAATTACAAAAACAATATAAAGAAGAATTAATAATTAAGAATAATTTAGAAGAACTATTATCAGATAAAATAGAGGCTAGTAAATATAAGAAATATAAAATACAAGCTTATAGTTTTACTGACTAATAGTAATAAATAATGGAGGTAGTATAATGGAAAATAAGCAAATATTGTTAGATAATATAGATAAAGTGCATACTACTGAAATGGGTATCGATAGAATAAAAAAGAACTTAAAATTAGATACGAACAATGTGGTTGAATACTGCAAAAAGAAAGTATTAAATAAAAATTGTAATATTTATAAGCAAGGTAAAAATTGGTATTGTGAAATTGATAATAATATAATAACTATTAACTCATATAGTTATACAATTATTACAGCACATATCAAAAGATAAATTACAATTTTGCAAATAGGTAGATATATAGTAATTTGTATAAGAAATTATATTAGTAAATGAAATAAATTTAATAAAAAATTAATTGTTTTTGTATTTATATATATGTATAATATGCTAAAGGAGAGTTTATAAATGAGAGGTTGTAATAAAAAGAAAAAAGCAAAGTATATAGTAATAGTTTTTTTTGCAATAATAATACTTGGAAGAATTTTTATACCTTGGGCGCTTGAACCAGAAAATTTTAGAGATACAAAAAATAAAATAAATAGTTTTATAAACAGATATACTATACCAGATTCATATAATGCAAAATCATTGATAGCGGTTGATCTTTCAAATAATAACGATTTTGTTTCTAAAAGAGCAAATGAACAACAAACTCCTGCAAGTTTAGCTAAATTATTTGTTATTGACTATGCAACAACACTCGTTGATTTAGATGATGTAGTTTTGGCAAAAAATGAAGCAATTTCATTAACAAAACAAGGTTCATCTGTTGCAAACATTAAAGAAAAGAAATATTATGTTAAAAATTTATTTGCTGCAATGTTAGTACCATCAGGGAATGATGCAGCCTATGTATTAGCTGATTATTGTGGAGGTATTATATCTCCTAAAGCTACTACTAGCAAAGAGCGAATAGAAGTCTTTATGAAAAACTTGAATGAATATTTAAAACAAAATGATTATAAGGATACTATTTTATATGATCCAAGTGGATTTGATACAGAAGCCCATACAACTGTATTAGACTTAAAAGAAGTTGTAATGGATTTATTAAAGAATGAATGGTTTAAGGATATAGTTTCTCAAACTTCATATACAGCAACTTTACCAGATGGTAGCATGCAGACTTGGAAAAATACAAATACATTCCTTGATCCTACATCAGAATATTATAACAAAAATGTAATTGGTGTAAAAACAGGTTCTTTATCTGATGATTTTAATTTAGTAGTATTATATAAAAAGCATGGAAAAGAATTTTTGATATGTAGTTTAGGTTCACAATCTAATTATTCACGATATGATGATGTTAATTATGTTTTAAAAACAATAGATGAATCAGATTATTTGAAAAAGTAAGTTAAAATAAAGGAGATGATTATTATAGAAGTGATATATAGCATTTTATGTGCTGTTTTACCGTGTACTATTTACTTTACAGCAAGAAAAAGGAAAGGGTATCATTTATCAATTTTAGCAATGCTAATTTTCGTTTTATATCTTTGGAAAGTATATGATTTAACTGGTGCAGGAGGTTTAACAAATATATTTTATGCACCAAAAGGTGGAGATAATACATCAATTATTCAAGCTAATATTAATCTCATCCCTTTTAACATCATAGAGAAAACTTTTTACTTAAATATTTTAATGCTTGTTCCTTTTGGATTTTTAGTTCCTTTTATTTGGAAGAACTATCGTAAATTTTATAAAACATTATTTTTAGGGGCAGGTTTTTCATTAATGATAGAAATATCTCAATTAATTACGAACCGTACAACTGATGTCAATGATTTAATTGCTAATACAATAGGTGCATTAATCGGATATATTATTTGGCAAATAGTTTCATTATGTTTTGGAGAGCATTTAAAAAAGCCTGTAAAAGGTAAGAGTGATGTAATATGGTATATACTTTTAAGCTTTTTGGGTATGTTTTTCTTATATTATCCTTTTTGGTTTGCTTGGAATATTGAACCGCTTATTTTTCAATAAAATAAATTTTCAAAACATATAAATTACAATAGATAGGGCAGGTAATTAGTTGAAAATTATCTGTCCTTTGTGATATAATGCAAACAATAATTAGTAAATTATCGCTTGGATTGAGTTTATGAAATGAGAGGTGTTTTATGAAAAAGAAAGTAATAATAGTAGTAGTAATTATAGTTTTAATGATTTTATTAGTTCCAATACCTTTTAAATTAAGAGATGGTGGTACAGTAGAATGGAAGTCTTTAACTTATTCAATAGCCAATGTTCATAGTATTTATGCAGTTGGAAATGAAAGTAATAAGTATGAGTTAGGATATAAAGAAGGAATAGTAATAAAAATCTTTAATATGACAGTTTATAACAATACAAAGTATAGTCTTAAAGAAGAATTTACAATTATAGACAACAGTAAAGAATTTGACTGTAACAACATTGAAGAAGAAATTTATAGAGATGATGAATATATTTATTATTTACCTTGTGAGAAAAGTCAGTATATAAAAGTAATATATGCACCTAATGAATACCAAGAGGGCTTAAAATCATCACTTGCAGAGGGAAATATTAAAATAAGTGATTTAGATAAATTTAATATTGAATATATAAAAAAAGAAATTACAAATTAGAAACAGAAATTACAAGTTGAAAGTGAGATTCAGTAGCATGGAGTTTGGATGGATAAATG
>ERZ780148.462-NODE-462-length-33875-cov-7.780662_pt1 | contig 33875 bp, 30 predicted proteins | sample MGYA00510984_ERZ780148 | MGnify/ENA primary metagenome ERZ780148 (study PRJEB29588, sample SAMEA2160902) | human gut metagenome | biome: human gut; feature: human-associated habitat; material: faeces | place: Denmark | collected 2008/2010 ...
TCTTTTACTTCTTCATTCATTACAAGATTATTATTTGTAAGAATTTCTTTCAATTTATTTATATTATTCTTTTTATTTAAGTAATTATTATATTTTTCTTTAGATACACTACCTACTTCATATCCAATTGGAGTAAGTCTTTCATCAGCATTATCGTGTCTTAAAAGTAGTCTAAATTCAGCTCTTGAAGTCAGCATTCTATATGGATCTGTAATACCTTTAGTAACCAAATCATCAATCAAAACACCTATATAAGCACTTGATCTTTTTAAAACCATTGCTTCCTTATTATCTAACTTTAATGAAGCATTAATACCTGCGACTAAACCTTGACCTGCGGCTTCTTCATAACCCGAAGTTCCATTAATTTGTCCCGCTGTAAATAATCCTGAAATAATTTTTGTTTCTAAACTAGGTTTAATTTGCATTGCATCTATTGCATCATACTCTATTGCATATGCATATTTAGATATTACTGCATTTTCTAATCCATGTAAAGAATGAACCATTTTTTCTTGAACATCTCTAGGCATTGAAGTTGAAAATCCTTGTAAATACCATTCATCATAGTAAATACTTTCTGGTTCTAAAAAAAGTTGATGCCTTTCCTTATCAGCAAATCTAACTATTTTATCCTCAATAGATGGACAGTATCTTGGACCAACACCTGTTGCATAACCACCATACATAGCACTTTTTTTTAAGTTATCTCTAATAATTTTATGAGTATTTTCATTTGTATAAACTAAATAACATTTTTGTTGTTCATTAATTTTATATAAAGGTTTAGTATCAAAAGAAAATGTCCAATAAGTATCATCTCCTTTTTCCTCTTTTAAGACTGAAAAATCAATACTTGAAGCTTTAATTCTTTGAGGAGTACCAGTTTTAAGTCTTTTTATATTAAACCCATATTTTTTTAAATTATTTGAAAGATTGTTACTTCTTTTTTCTCCATGAGGACCACTTGGTGTATTTTCAGAGCCAATTAAAATATTAGCATTTAAATATGTTCCTGTTGTAAGAATCACTGCATTACAATATATTTCTTCTTTATTTTCTAAAATTACACCTTTTATATTATTATTTTCTATTATTAAATCCTCAACCATACCCTCTTTTATATCTAAATTTGGAGTATTTTCTAAATAATCAAGCATTACTTTTGGATAAACTTTTTTATCTGCTTGAGCTCTTAAACTTCTTACAGCAGGACCTTTAGAATTATTGAGCATTTTAATTTGAAAATGTGATTTATCTGCAACTATACCCATTAAACCACCTAAAGCATCTATTTCTCTTACAATAATACCCTTTGCACTTCCACCAATTGAGGGATTACAAGGCATATCTGCAATATTGTTTTTATTGGAAGTGATAAGCAAAGTTTTTTTACCCATAAATGCACTTATATGTGCAGCTTCACTACCTGCATGTCCTCCACCTACAACTATAACATCATACATAATCATTCCTACTTTCCTACACAAAAATCTTGAAACAATCTATCAATTATATCATCTTTATATGTTTTACCAATTATTTCTCCTAAAAATTCATAACATTCTTTTAAATCTGTAGAAATCATTTCAATTGGTATTCCATTACTTAATGAATTTTTTGCATTATTAATTGATAAATACGCTTTTTTTACTAAATCTATTTGTCTTACATTTGATAAATATGTTAGATCTTTGTTTATTTCATTTAAATTAAACATATCTATTATTTTTTCTTTTAATTTTGAAAGTCCCTCTACTTCTTTTGCACTACCATAAATTACATTATCTTTTAAATTTAAATTAATTTTTTGTGGTAAATCACTTTTATTAACGAAAATAATTGTTTTTGTTTTATCAATACATGTTAGTAATTTGTTATCATTTTCATCTAGTTCTTTTGAACCATCTAAAACAAGAATAACTAAATCAGCATTATTTAATTTTTCTAAACTTTTATTAACACCAATTTTTTCAACATAATCATCAGTATCATGTATACCTGCTGTATCTATTAATTTAAGTTCTACTCCATTTAAGGATATATTTCCTTCAACAATATCTCTTGTTGTTCCTGCAATATCTGTAACAATAGCCTTTTCTTCATCTAAAAAGTTATTTAATATACTACTTTTACCTACATTTGGTTTACCAATAATAGCAACATTAATTCCATCACAAATAATCTTACCAAAATTTGCATTAGTTTTTAAAGTTTCAATTTTTTTATTAATATGATTTAGACTTTCATTAAGTAAATTTGTTGTAACAATAGGATTATCTTCATATTCAGGGTAATCTATATTAACCTCAATATTAGCAAGTAATTTGACAATATCCTCTCTAATATCATCAATGATTTTAGTAACATTTCCCCCTATTTGATTTAAACATAATTTTCTTTTTGAATCTGTTTTTGCTTTAATAAGTTCATTTACCGCTTCAGATTGAATTAAATTTATTCTACCATTTAAAAAAGCTCTTTTTGTAAATTCACCAGGTTCTGCTAACTTACAACCTATTTCTAATAATATTTCAAGTATCTTATTTGAAGTTATATATCCTCCATGAGAGTTAATTTCCACTATATCCTCAGTTGTATATGTTTTTGGAGCTCTCATTACCGTAACTAATACCTCATCAATAATTTCATTTTTATAAACTATATGACCATAAGTAACACTATGAGAATTTACATTTGTTAAGTCACGAGAAAATATACTATTAACTTTTTCTATAGCATCCTTACCACTTAATCTAATTATTGATATAGCCCCCACTCCTAAAGAAGTAGCAATAGCACAAATAGTATCTTCCATAGTGCCTCCTTTTCCTTGCGTTATTGTAACACTATTTTAATTTATTGTAAATAAAAAATAGCCAAAATGAAATTGACTATTTTTCTCCAATATAACTTATAACTATATGTCTATTTGGCTCTTCACCAGTACTTTTTGTCGAAATACCTTTAAATTCTGATAAAGCATTATGAATAATTCTTCTTTCATATGAATTCATATTTTCTAAATGAACATCAATATGTGTTCTTTTAACTTCTCTAGCAGTTTGCTTAGCAAGTCTTTCTAATCTACTAATTTTTTTATCTTTATAGTTTTCAACATCTAAAGAAATTATAAAGAACATACCTGTTTCAAGTTGAATTTTTTGTCTAACTAAATTTTCAAGAGCCTTAATTGTATTTCCATTATGGCCAATTAAAATATTATTATTGTTTGAATACATTTTAATAACCACTCTATCTTCTACTTTTTTAGTTTCAAATGTTACCTCAAGGCCTAAATTATTTACTATCTCTTTTAAAAATTCTTTTACAAAATCATAAATATCAGACTTTTTATAAATTGTTACTTCAACATTTGCTGATTTAAATAACCCTTTTTTAATTTCAGTAGTTTTATAAATAACTTCTTCTTGAGTTAAATTATTTTCTGTTAAAATTTCTTCGAATACTGTTTCAAAATTTTTACCTACTTTACTTATTTTTTCCATACTTCAAATTCTCCTTAACCTTTAATTTTTCATTAATACTTTTCTTTTGTTTTTTTATTTTTTTATCAGTTTTACCATTATTTATAAACTTAATTATATAAGTTTGAATAATCATAAATGCATAAGTAACAATCCAATATAATGCAATAGCTGTTGGTAAACTTAATGATGCAAAACCAATAAATACTGTCATAAATATTAACATAAATTTAGTTTGTTTTTCAGCACCTGGTAAACTTGAACTAGATGCAGTTTGTTTCATTGTAAATTTAAATGAAAAATAAGTTGATAAAATAATTAATACTACAAGAATAATAAATGTATATTGATGATTTTTAAAAATTCCAATACTTGGAGTTGTTCCTAAATTCCATCCAAATATTCTTCCTTCGTATATTGCAGGTATTTTATAAATTGCCTCAAGGAAAGCAAAGAATAACGGTAATTGAATTAATGACATAATACAACTTAACATTGGATTTACTTGATATTTTTTATAAATCATCATCATTTCTTGTTGTTTTGCCATCATTGCTTCTTGAGAAGTATCATTACCATATTTTCTTTCTAACTTTTGAATTTCTGGTGTTGCTTTTTTAATTCTCTCACTTTGAGTTTGAGTTTTAATCGTAAGTGGTAATAATATAATTCTAATTAATAAACCAATTAATATAACAGATAATCCTAGGTAAGCATGAGTCATACCTATATTTTTAAATAATAAACCTACTTTTAAAATAATAAATGCAAGTGGCTTAACAAATAAAAATTGCCATAAACTATTTGTTTTATTAGAATTTATTTTATATTCAGAATTACCAATTATAAATAAATCTTTTTTAATTGAATATGATGATACTGATAGTCCTGTTGAATCTCCTAATGATTTACAATCAATTATATATGCCAATGAAAATGCCAAAACCGAGGTTATAGAGAATAATGTTCCAAACAAATACACCGATGCTTTTAATGGAGTGGAGATAAAGAATGGCACAGATTATACTCTAACTGATGACATTTTAAATCCTTCTTCCTTAAATATAAATAAATCTGATATTTTAATTTTTCATACACATACTTGTGAAAGCTATACCCCTAGCGAAGCCTATCAATATGAAGAAACTGGTACTTTTAGGACTACCGATTTAGAACGTAATGTGGTGAAAGTCGGTTCAGAGCTTACTACATATTTACTCTCTTATGGATTTAATGCTTTTCATGATACTACTTATCACGATTATCCCGCTTATTCAGGTTCCTACGGTAGATCAATGGCAACTGTTGAAAATTTGTTGATTTCGCACCCAAATACAGATATAATAATTGATTTGCACCGTGATGCCATTGGTGATACATCATATGCTCCTTCTGTGAAAATAGATAATGACGTTGTAGCACAGCTTATGTTCGTAATTGGTACAGATGGCGGTGGTTTGGAACACCCTAATTGGCAAAACAATTTAAAATTTGCTATTACAGTTCAGCAAAAAGCTAATGAATTATATCCTGGATTATTCAGACCAATTCTTTTACGTAATAGCCGATATAATCAACATCTTGGCAATGCTGCCTGCATAATAGAAGTTGGTGCTACTGGAAATACATTAGATCAATCCTTATTAAGTATGAAATATTTGTCTTTAGTTTTAGATAAAGTATTAAAAAATTAGATGTACTTTACGCACATCTAATTTTTTATTATCCTGCTAATATCTGAAGCTTTTATTAAGCTTTCTACTTCTTCCCCTGTTTGCATATTTTTTACTTTTATTTTTCCTGATTGGATTTCATCATCGCCAATTACTATTACATAAGGTATTTCCAATTTATTAGCATATTTCATTTTTGCTTTTAATTTTTTATTATTTAAATATACTTCTGTATTTATTCCTATATTTCTTAGTTCTGTAGCTAATTCCAAAGGAACTTCTAAATTTTCTGTCATCGGAATTATTATTATATCAGAAATAGATTTTTTATCTGCTTTTATTATATTTAGTTCATTTAATTTATAGAATAAACGTGTTAATCCTATAGATATTCCTACTCCTGGAAGTTTTTTATCTGTATAGTTTTCTGCTAAATTTTCATATCTTCCCCCAGAGCAGATGCTTCCAAGTTCTCTATATTCGTTTAAAAATGTTTCATATACAGTTCCAGTGTAGTAATCTAAACCTCTAGCTATTGTTAAATCCACAGTAAAATTATTCTCTGGAATTTTGAATTGTCGTATATATTTCACTACCTGCTCAAGTTCTTCTATTCCATTTTTATAAACTTCGTTTTCTATTCCAAGAGTTTTTAATTTTTGCAATTTTTCATCTGTAGTTCCATCTATTTTTATAAAATCTATTATTTGTTTTATACTTTCATCAGTCAATTGTAACTCTCTAAGTTCAGATTTAACTTTCTCTTCACCTATTTTTTCTATTTTATCAATGATTCTCATTATTTCAACAGAGTTTTCTTTTTGCCCAATGCTTTCATATAATCCATTCAATATTTTTCTGTTATTTATCTTTATTGTAAAATCATCGAATCCTAAACTTTTAAATGTAGAATAAATAACTGCTGGCAATTCTGCATCATTTATAACATCTAAAGTTTCGTCCCCTATAATATCTATATCACATTGATAAAATTCTCTATATCTTCCCTTTTGAGCTTTTTCGCCTCTATATACTTTGCCTATTTGGTATCTTCTAAAAGGAAAACTTATATTTCCATAATTTTTTGCTACATATTTTGCAAGTGGAACTGTTAAATCAAATCTTAAAGATAAATCCGTATCTCCTCTGTTAAATCTGTATATTTGTTTTTCAGTTTCACCACCAGCCTTTGCTAATAAAACTTCAGATAACTCTATTATTGGTGTGTCTATTGGCAAAAATCCAAATTTTTTATATGAATTTTCTATTTTTTCCATCATTTGATTAAATAGAATTTGCTCATTTGGCAATAGTTCCATAAAGCCTGGCAATGTTCTTGGTTCTACTTTTCCCATATTTTTCTCCTTTCTAAATTATATATCTGTTCGTGGTTTCAATTCTAGATAAATTGGCCTTTCTTCTTGTATTTCTGTAGATTTTCCGATGCCCTGGATACACTATAGTTTCGTCAGGTAATACTAATAATTTATTGGTAATTGATTTAATTATGCTTTCGAATGAACTTGTTGGCAAATCCGTTCTTCCCCAAGTGCCTCTAAATAAAGTATCTCCTGAAAATACCAATCCTTCTTTTTCACAATATAACGATGTACTTCCTTTTGTATGGCCTGGTGTGTGTATAACTTTAAATTCCAATTCACCTAAATGAATTAAATCTCCATCATCAACTCTAGAATCAGCTTCTAGTTCTATCTCTCCCATATTTATACATGAACTTAAATTTATTTTTTCATTATCTAACCCCTCTGCATCATCTCTATGGATTAGTATCTTTCCACCTCTTCTTCTTTTAAGTTCACTAACAGCTCCAATGTGGTCCCCATGGCAATGTGTTAGATAAATGTACTTTAAATTTGATTGTAATATTTCTATCATCTCTATTATCTTTTCGGGCTCTCCACCTGGATCTATAACCATTGTTTCTTTTGTATTTTCATCCATCACAACGTAACAATTTGTTGCTTCCCCTAAACTCGTTTCCACTTTTATACGTTTTAAAATCATTAGTTTGTTCCCTTCTTCGTTCTATTTTCTATTTGTTTCTCTTTACATCATAAACACTATCTACTTTTCTTAAAGCTTTTATAGTATTATTTAATTGTGCTATGTTCTGCACTTCTATTGTTAATTCTGTTAAAACAATTCTTTCTTTTGAAACCTTTGAAGTTACTGCCATTAATGGTGTTTTTTGGCTTGCTATTACTGCAATTATATCTGCTAATAATCCATCTCTATCATTTGAAAATACTGCAATATCTACATTGTACGCTGAAGGTTTATCATTATACCATGATACATCAATCATCCTATTTTCTTCTGATAATAATTCTTTTACGTTCTTGCAATGTTTTCTGTGTACAGATACACCTCTTCCTTTTGTTATGTATCCAACAATTTCATCTCCTGGAACAGGGTTGCAGCATTTAGATAATTTTACCAAACAATTGTCAATTCCTTTTACAATTATTCCTGTATCAGGTGTTTTTCTTCTTACAGCTTTTTGCTTTGACAATTCTTCAATTTTTTCTTCTACGTCATCTTCTTTATGCGTTTTTCTATATTCTTCTAGCATTTTAGATATAATTTTATTTGGAGTTATTGCACCAAATCCTATACTTGCATACATATCATCTATTCCGTTAAATTTATATCTTTCTATAGCTGCATTAACGTATTCTGATTTAGATAATTCTGAATATGGTATTCCAATTTTCTTTATTTCTTTTTCTAGAATATCCTTACCTTTTTCGATGTTTTCTGCTCTTTCATTCTTTTTGAACCATTGCTGTATTCTGGTTTTAGCAGTTGAACTTTTTATAAATTTAAGCCAATCTCTGCTTGGTCCTTTTGACTTTTCTGATGTTATAATTTCTACTATATCGCCATTTTTTAATGTTGTTACAATTGGCATCATTTTGCTATTTATTTTGCAGCCTGTCATGTGGTTACCAATTTCTTCGTGAATGCTATATGCAAAATCTATTGGTGTCGCTCCTCTTGGTAATACTTGTATTTTTCCCTTTGGAGTAAACACATAAACTTCATCCTCAAACAACTCTGTTTTTAATGTATTTAAGAACTCTTGAGGGTCTTGCATATCTTTTTGCCATTCTAAAGTTTCTCTTAACCAAGATAATTTATCTTGGTCGACTGTTACATTAGCCTTTTTCCCTCCTAGGAAACTAGCCTCTTTATAAGCCCAATGAGCCGCGATTCCATATTCTGCAATTCTATGCATATCCCAGGTACGAATTTGAACCTCGAAAGGTGTTCCTTTTGGTCCAATAAGTGTTGTGTGTAAAGATTGGTACATATTTGGTTTTGGTACAGATATATAGTCTTTAAACCTTCCTGGCATTGGATTATATAATTCATGTACAACTCCTAAAGCAGCATAGCAGTCTTTTACAGAATTGACGATTATTCTTAAGGCAAATAAATCATATATTTGGTCTAATGATTTATTATCTCTTTGCATTTTTCTATAAATACTATATAAGTGCTTAGCTCTTCCTGTTATTTCCGCTTCAATCTTTTGCTTTTTCAATTGAGCTCTTATTTCATCCATAATTAACTCTATGAATTTTAGTCTTTCTTCTCTCTTTTTATCTATTCCTTCAACTAATTCTCTATATTCTTCTGGATATAAATATTTAAAAGATAAATCTTCTAGCTCCCATTTTAAAGAGTACACACCAAGCCTATTTGCAAGTGGCGCATATAAATCCATTGTTTCTCTTGCATTTGCTATTTGCCTATCTCTGGATAAATATTTTAGAGTTCTCATATTGTGAAGCCTATCTGATAGTTTTATAAGTATTACTCTTATATCTTTTCCCATAGCTAAGAACATTTTTCTATAGTTTTCTACTTGCTCTTCCTCTTTGCTGCTGTAATTCAATTGTCCAAGTTTTGTAACTCCATCTACCATTCCAGCTATTTCTTCTGAAAATTCTTTTGATAAGTCTTGAAGAGTAACATCTGTATCTTCTATTACATCATGCAATAAAGCAGCTGAAATAGTACTAGCGTCTAGTCCTAATGTTGCCAATATATATGCTACTTGTACTGGATGAATTATATATGGTTCTCCAGATTTTCTCAATTGATCTCCATGTTTTTGCTTAGCAAAATCATAGGCACGTTTTATAAGTTTTATATCCACATGTCTATTATTCTTTTTGGCTACTGCCATAACATCTTCAATTGTATAATTTACAACTTCTGACATAAAATCACCTTCTCTATACCGTATGCCTTATATCTTTTAGATTCATTTGAATTGTTTCAATCCCATTATAACTATTTATTTCCAAATTTCCAACAACATCTACTTTAGTACCTATTTGGTATTCCTGTGAAAGATTTCCCATATTGAATCCGATAACTTCTAATATTTTATTATTTTCATCTTTAAGCATCATCTTTAAATGTTTTCCATCAGATAATGCACGTATAGCCTCTATTTTTAGTTCGTTTATTTGGAATAATGGAACTGGGTTCGCTTCCCCAAATGGCTCTAACAATTTTAATTCTTTTATATCTTTAAGAGATACATCTTTAAGGCTTACTTTTTCATTTATATTAATTACTGGTATTATTTCTTCTACCTTTTTACTCTTAGCATATTCTTCAAATTCTTCTTTAAATTTGCTTACATTTTCCTTCTTCAATGTAATTCCTATAGCCATGCTATGCCCACCAAATTGTTCTATATGCTTATCACATTTTGATAAGGCTTCATGCAAATCAAAACCTTTTATGCTTCTGCCTGAACCTCTGACAATTTCTCCTTCATAACATAGTAATATGCTAGGCTTCGAATACATTTCTGTTATTTTTGATGCAACTATACCTATAACTCCATGATGCCATTGCTCTTTCCCTATAACAATGCATGGATCTTTCATATTTACATCTTGGACTGCCTCTTCAAAAATTCTTTTTTCTATTTCTTGTCTTTCAGCATTATATCTGTTCAATTCATTTGTTATTTTTTCCGCTTCTTCTTTTGAATCTGTTAAAAATAACTCTACAGCCTCTTCTTCGTGCCCCATTCTTCCACAAGCATTTATTCTAGGAGCAACACCAAATGAAACTGCACTTGAATCTATTTGTTTTACTTTTATGCTTTCTAACAATTCTTTTAATCCTATATTTCTTGTTTGTTTTACAAGTTTTAATCCCAATTTTGAGATAACTCTGTTTTCATCTTCTAATGGTACTATATCAGAAATAGTTCCTATACATACTATATCCAAATATTTCAAATATGTTTCAGCTGGTAATTCCAATCTTTTAGATATGGCTTGCATCGTTTTAAATGCTACTCCAACTCCAGCTAGGCCTCTAAATGGATACTCATTGTCTTTTCTTTTTGCATCTACCACAGCTATAGCATTTGGCAATATTTCTGTTGTTTCATGATGGTCTGTAATAATAACATTTATTCCTAAACTATTTGCTAAATCTACTTCTTTATTTCCAGTAATTCCACAATCGACTGTTATTATTAGGTTGTATCCTTGGTCTGCAATTTTTCTTATAGCATTTTCATTTAATCCATAGCCCTCTTCTAGTCTATTCGGAATATAAATATCTGTGTGCAATCCTCTTTCTTCTAAATACCTTTTTAGCACAGTGCTACTTGTGATTCCATCCACATCATAATCACCATAAATAATAGTTTTCTCTTTTTTATTTATTGCTTCTATTATTCTGTTTACCGCTTTTTCCATATCTGGCATTAAAAATGGATCGTGAAAGTCATTTCGTGTTGGATTTAAAAATATTTCTATATCTTTATTAGTAGTTAAATTTTTATTAGCTATTATCCTTGCCACTAATTTACTTATTTTAAATTTTTCTGAAATTTCTTCTACTATTTTTTCATCTACATTGCAGGCTTCCCATTGCTTGTTCAAAGTTTTTCTCCTTATTTCTATTTACTATAAAGATGCCATTTAATTTTACTATTCCATGGCATCTTACTTACAATATTTTATTCTTCTTCCATTGTTGCACGAGGTTTCATTAATGGATATAATACTACATCTCTTATGTTGTCACTATTTGTTAAGAATTGTAAGAATCTGTCGATTCCTAATCCCCAACCAGAAATAGGTGGCATTCCATATTCCATGGCTCTTATATACTCATTATCAATGCTCATTGCTTCTTCATCACCATTTGCTTTTAGTTTGCTTTGTTCTATTAATCTTCTTTCTTGCTCTCTAGCATCTACCAACTCTGAATATCCATTTATTATTTCTTGTCCATTTACTACTAATTGGAATCTATCTGTTAATGTTTGGTCTTCATCATTGCTTCTAGCTAGTGGTGATAAATCTATAGGATGTTCTGTTAAATATGTTGGATTAATTATTTTAGGTCTACTTACTTTCTTGTATAAAGTATCTATTAAGTTTCCTCTTCCTAATTGTTCCAAATTATCTGCTTCTAATTTTATCCCTTGAGCTTTAATCTCTGCAAGTAAGCTTTCTGCTGTAGGATATTTATTTATATCTATACCACAATCTTTTAGAATTAAATCTCTAAAAGATACTACATCCCACTCTCCTCCAAAGTTTATCTCTTGGTCTCCTATTTTTATATTCAAATTGCCATTATATAATTTTTCTAGTATATAAATAACCATTTCTCTTAAGAATTTCATATTATCTTTATAGCACCAGTAAGCACTATATCCTTCAACCATTGTGAAATCTTGTAGGTGGTTTGCATCCATTCCTTCATTTCTAAAATCTCTTGCTATTTCATATACATTTGTGAATCCACCTATTATCAACTTTTTCAAAGTTAATTCTGGTGAAATTCTTAAATATACATCCATATCTAAAGCATTGTGATGTGTGATAAATGGTTTTGCTGTAGCACCTGAAGCAGTATTTTGTAATACTGGTGTATCTACCTCTAAGAATCCATGATTATCTAAAAATTCTCTCATTAATCTAATAAATTTTGTTCTTAATATAAATCTTTTTTTAGTTTCATCATTCATTATTAAGTCAAGATGACGCTCTCTATATACAGCTTCTATATCTGTTAATCCATGAAATTTTTCTGGAAGTGGTCTTAATGCTTTTCCTAAAAATGTATATTCATATACTTGTAAGCTCTTTTCTCCTGCTTGTGTTGTAAATATATCACCTTTTACTCCAATAAAATCTCCTATATCTATTGTTTCATGTAAGAATTTGTATGTTTCTTCTCCTAAATCATCTCTTTTAATACATAATTGAAGATGACCCTCTAGGTCTCTTAAGTCTATAAAGCTAATTTTTCCTAATTTTCTTTTAGACATTACCCTTCCTGCTATAGAAACATTTTTAGTTCCATCTTCTAAATTTCTTGCTTCTATGATTGTATGTGTTAATTCATATCTTTCTGGATGTACATTTATCCCAGCATCTATTAATTTTTGTTCTTTCTCTTTGCGAACTTGCATTAATTCTTTTATATCCGCCATTTTTATTCCCTCTTTTATAAAAATTTTATGTAACTATTAAAACACAAAAAGCCTTGAAAGTCAAGGCTTTGCATGTTATTTAGTTATCCATTTTACTAAATCTAAATTTGCCACATCAAGAATCTTATCACTCTTTGGCATTACTCTAAATGTATATCCATAATTTCCGCCAGATACCAATTCTATAGTTGCTTTATATTCATATTCTTTAGCCTCATCATTTGAATCAATCAATGTCATTGGGATTATTGAAATATCATCTACTACTCCATTATCTCCAATTTGGCCATAGTAAACTTGTGCTTCTATACTATCTACTGAAATATTCGGTAAGTACACTTTTGCTTTTACTTCTATCTTATTTCCAGCATCAATTGTAATATTATCTAGATTTCCTTTTTCTTGTTTTATTACAATATCATTCCAATTTCTATATAAATTATCTTTCCAATCATTGTATTCTGCTACAACTGATAAATCAGTATAGTATTTATTATATAAATTGCACAATGGCATGTAGAATTTATTTGTATAATCTATTAGCATTCTTGCTGTGCTGTATTTTCCACCTGTTGTTATAATAGATCTTTTCATTATTTCCATCCATTTTTTAGAAATTCCGTTTTTATCTTTCTCATAATATGTTGGAATAATTTTGTTCTCTAGAGTTTGGTATAAGCTTTCGCTATCTGCATTATCTTGTTCTTCATATGAAGAATATTCTGCATTTGTTCCTATTGTCCAACCATTCTTTTGGTCGTATCCTTCTGCCCACCAGCCATCTAAAACACTAAAGTTTATAACACCGTTTACAGAAGCTTTTTGTCCGCTAGTACCAGATGCTTCCATTGGTCTTCTTGGATTATTTAGCCATACATCAACACCACTTACTAGGTATTTAGAAATTGCCATATTGTAATTTTCTAATAAAAACACTCTACCTTTGAATTGTGGTTTCATTGATATTTCATGTATGTATTTTATTAAATCTTTTCCGCCTTGGTCTGATGGATGTGCTTTACCTGCAAATATTATTTGTACCGGTCTATCTGTGTCGTTTAATATTTGCGTAATTCTTTCTAAATCTTTAAATATTAATGTTGCTCTTTTGTATGTTGCAAATCTTCTAGAAAATCCTATTGTTAACGCATTTGGATTTAACTGGCTTGTAATGCTATTGATTTCATCATACCTATATCCACATCTTTTTAATCTATTAGTGATATTTTCTTTTACTAATTTTAATAGCTTTGTTTTTCTTTCCATATGGGCGGCCCATAGTTCCTCATTTGGAATATCATTTATTTTCTTCCATGTTTCATCATTTTGTATATCATCTTGCCAATATGGTTTTAAATATCTATTGTACAATTTCTTCATATTTGGGGCAAGCCATGTACATGTGTGAATTCCATTTGTTACATAATCAATTGGTGATTCATTTGCAGCAATATTAGGCCATACATCACCAAATAACTCTCTTGAAACAGCTCCATGAAGCTTACTAACACCATTCTTTTTACCAGAAAACTTTAATGCTAGTATTCCCATATTAAATCCTTCTTTTGAAATATCAGCATTTGGCTTCATTCCTAATCTAAAAAATTCTTCCTTTGTAATTCCTAATCTATCCCAGTATCCATTAAAATATTGCTCTACTAATCCAATTGGGAATATATCATTTCCAGCAGGAACTGGTGTGTGTGTTGTAAATACAGTTTTTGATGATACTATTTCTTCTGCCATATCCAAAGATAATTGCTTTTCTTTTATAACATTTTTCATCAATTCTAATATTAAAAAGGCAGAATGTCCCTCATTCATATGATATACAGTTGGGTTTAAACCTAGTACTTTTAGTAAGTTAGTTCCACCCATGCCTAAAACAATTTCTTGCTGTATTCTTGTTTCTTGATTTCCTCCATATAATGTTGAGGTTATACCTCTGTATTCTGATATATTTGCATCTATATCTGAATCCAATAGATATAAATTAACTCTTCCAACTTCTATTTTCCACACTTTTAAATATAGCTTCTTCTTTGGCATTTTTACATATACCAACAAATCTTTTCCTTCTACATCTTTTACTGGTTGGATTGGTAGGTTATCTATGTCTATATCTATATACTCTTCTTCTTGAATTCCATATCCATTTATTCTTTGATGAAAGAATCCTTTTTTGTATAGTATCCCCATTGCTACCAATGGTATTCCTAAATCACTAGCGGTTTTTAAATGGTCTGCTGAAAGTATTCCTAAACCTCCTGAATATATTGGTAAAATTCTATCCAATCCATATTCAGCAGAATAATATGCAATTAAATCACTTTTATTATCTGGATAATTTTTAGTAAACCATGTGCTTTTACTGTTTATATAATCTTCAAAGTTTTTTACTACTTTATCATAATCTTTTAGGAAATTAGTGTTTACTGATATTTCCTCCAATTTTTCTTGAGAAACTAACTTTAAGAATTTTACTGGATTCTTATCAACTCTTTCCCATAAATCTCCATCTATTTGTTTGAATAATTTAAGAAAATCTGTATTCCATGCCCACCATAAGTTATTCGCAATTTTAGATAATTTTTCTATTCTTTTTGGTAGTTGAGGAGTAACAGTTATTTTATTAAATACGTACATTTTTAATTCCTCCTTAGTTTTCTATCTGCATTTTTTCCTTTTTAAAGTATAACAATAAAAATTATATATTTCAAGGAAAATATATAAAAATTGTCACTTATGTGTCACTTTTTTTATAAAATTATATGCTATAATATGAATGTAAATATTAATAAATGGAGATTTAAATATGAAATTTTTAAAAAAACTAATTGTGCTTTTATTAATTGCAATTTTATTGCTTGGTGGAGTTTGCTACATCAATGGAAAAAAATTGTATGATGAAAAAACTTCTGAAATAAGCTTATCCAATAAAGTAGCTGAGATAAAAAGCAGTGACTCTTTTGTATCACTAAATTCACTACCTGTTTATTACAAAAATGCCGTAATTGCAGTGGAAGATCACAGATTTTATAAACACGGAGCTATAGATCCTATTGCTATAGCAAGAGCTATTTATTCAAATATTAAAAGCTTAAAATTTCGCGAAGGTGGAAGTACTATAACCCAGCAAACCGCTAAGAATTTATACTTCATTTCTGAGGATGATGTTGTTAGTAGGAAAGTAGCTGAAATATTATTAGGAATGGATTTAGAAAAAAACTATTCAAAAAATGATATATTAGAACTTTATATTAATACAATTTATTTTGGAGATGGATATTATGGAATAAAGCAGGCATGCAATGGTTATTTGAATAAAGAACCACAAGATATGACTATTTCAGATGCTACTATGTTGGCAGGTATTCCAAATGCTCCAAGTGTATACGCTCCTACACAAAATCCAGATTTAACAATAAGTAGACAGCAAAAAGTAATTTCTTCTATGGTAAAATATAATTACCTTACACAGGCTGAAGCTGATGGAATAGTTTTATATAGAAAGAAATAGATGCTACATTTTGTAGCATTTTATTTCTGGTTTTAGATTACATTTCTTTATTATTTCTTCTTCTGATAGTTTTCCTTCTTTTCTGTAGTAGTCAGCTATTGCTGATTTTATTGCTTCCTCTGCTAAAACAGAACAATGCAATTTTACTGATGGCAATCCGCCTAATTCGTTTACTACTTCTTTATTTGTTAATTTTAATGCATCTTCTACAGTTTTTCCTTTTATCAATTCTGTAGATACACTGCTTGTAGCTATTGCTGCACCGCAGCCAAATGTTTTAAATTTAACATCTGTTATTATTCCATTTTCTATTTTAAGATACATTTTCATTATATCCCCACATACTGGGTTACCTACTTCTCCAACTCCACTTGCATCAGGTATTTCTCCTACATTTCTTGGATTTGAATAGTGTTCTATTACTTTTTCATTGTATGGTTCCATACATTCCTCCTTATTTATTACTTTTCAAAAAATCTTCATATAATGGTGACATATTTCTAAGTCTTGCTACTATTTCTTCTAGATTATCTAATAAATAATCTACTTCTTCCTTTGTATTATATTTTCCTATTGTTATTCTTAATGACCCATGAGCTATTTCATGTGGCAATCCTATTGCCAATAATACATGTGATGGATCTAATGAGCCAGAAGTACATGCACTACCGCTTGAAGCAGATATTCCTTTTAAATCTAAGTTCAAAAGCATTCCTTCTCCTTCAATATATCTGAATGATATATTGCTATTTCCTGGAAGTCTTTTTTCCATGCTACCATTTATTTTTATATATGGTATTCTTCTTTCTACTTCCTTTACATAATAGTCTCTTAATTCTTTTATTTTGCTTGTATGTTCATCTAATTCATTATATGCTTTTTCAATAGCCTCTCCTAATCCAACTATTGCTGGTACATTTTCTGTTCCTGCTCTTTTATTTCTTTCTTGATGTCCACCATTCATAAATTTTTGGAATTTTATGCCTTGTTTTACATATAAAGCTCCTATTCCTTTAGGTCCATAAAATTTGTGTGCTGATAGTGATAACATGTCTATATTAATAGCTTGTACATCTATTCTTACACTTCCTACTGCTTGTACAGCATCTGTGTGGAATAATATTCCATTTTCCTTTGCTATTTTTCCTATTTCTTCAACTGGCTCTATAGTTCCTATCTCGTTGTTTGCAAACATTATTGATATTAAAATAGTTTCTTTCTTTATTGCTTTTTTTAATTCATCTAATTTCACAAATCCTTCTGAATCAACATCTAGATATGTTACTTCAAATCCTTCTTTTTCTAGTTGTTTGCATGTTTCTAATACTGCAGGATGCTCTATTTTTGAAGTAATTATGTGATTTCCTTTATTTTTATATGCATATGCAATTCCTCTTATTGCAGTGTTATCGCTTTCACTTCCTCCTGAAGTAAAATATATCTCATTAGGCTTGCAATTAAGTATCTTTGCAACTTTCTCTCTTGCATCTTCTACTGCTTTTCTGCTCTCTCTTCCTATTTTATATATACTAGATGCATTTCCATATTCGGTGCAAAAATATGGCATCATTTTCTTAAATACATCTTCATCTAATTTTGTTGTTGCACTATTATCAAAATAAATATTTTCCATATACTTTTATGATTTTAAAATCATATCTCCTTTCTTTTTCATACTCCTATGGTAGGAATTATACGACTATATTCCTACTTTGTCAATAGGAATTAATAAAAAAATATATAGAAGGCTATTTATACGCCTCCTATTTTAATAAATCTGCTAATGTTTTGCTATCAACATAGTCTTCTATCGCTTCATCAAGACCTTTCCAAAACGAGAATGTTTTGCATTTTTCTTTCCTATCGCATCCCTGTTCTATACAGTCAATCGGTTTTAAACTTCCCTCAGCAGCTCTTAATATATCGCCAACTGTATATTTCTCTGGTTTCTTAGTTAATTTATAGCCTCCTGAATTTCCTCTACTGCTATTTACATAGCCAGCTTTATTTAGCAATGAAACTATTTTTTCTAAATATTTCATTGAAATTTGCTGCCTTTCAGAAATATCTTTTAACGATATATATTTTTCCGATTCATTTTGTGCTAAGTCTATCATTACTCTTAAAGCATATCTTCCTCTTGTTGATATTTTCATATTCTTTCCTTCTCTCAAAATCTATATTACTCTAGCTAAATGTACTCCAGAACAAGATGCCATCATTAACCCTCTTGTTAATCCGCCGCCATCTCCTATTGAGTACAACCCTTTTACACTAGTTTCAAAATTTTCATCTATATTTACTTGGTTACTATAAAATTTTATTTCTGGGGCATAAAGTAAATTATCTGGGTTTGCAAAACCTTCTACAACTTTATCCATTCTTCTTATGAATTCTAGTATATCAGTCATAGTTCTGTATCCTATAGCAAATGTTATATCTCCTGCTATTGCTGACTTTAGCGTTCCTTTAACACTATTATTTTTTAGCTCCTCTTCCCAAGTTCTTTTTCCTCTGTATATATCTCCAAGCCTTTGAACAAGTACATTTCCATTACCTAGTTCGTTCAAATTTTTAGCCACATTTCTTCCGTACTCTATTGGTTTATCGAATGGATAATTAAAATGATGCGATACTAATATCGCTAAGTTTGTATTTGTACTCTTCTTCTCTTTATATGAGTGGCCATTTACTAAATTCAAGTCATTATCATATACTTCTGAAGATACAAATCCGCTTGGATTTTGGCAGAACGTTCTTACTTTATCTCCGAAGGGTCCTGGCCTACCTACAAATTTTCCTTCATACATGTATCTATTTATATTTTTCATTATTTCATCTGGCAATTCGTATCTAACGCCTATATCAACTACTCCTGATTCTGTTTTAATATCGTGCTTAGCACACATATCTACCAACCAGTTAGCACCTTTTCTTCCAACAGCAATAACAACTTTATCTGCATATATTTCTTGCTCTTGCTTATCTTTTAATCTGTGAATTTTAACTCCTTTTGCTTCATTATCTTTTATGATTATATCTGTTACTTCTGTTTCAAACATCAGCTCTACATTATTTTTCTCCAAATAATCTTCTAGTTTTTTATAAAGTTCATGGGCCTTTTCTGTTCCTAAATGTCTAATTGGAATACTTATTAAATCTAAGCCTTCTTTTTTTGCTTTAGCTTTTATTTTTCCAACTTCTGTTTTATAATCTACACCTTCTAATTTTTTATCCGCACCAAATTCAAGATATATTTGATCTGTGTAATCTATTAATTTTTTAGTTTCTTCCACTCCCAAATATTCTTGTATATTGCCTCCTACATGGATTTCATTATCTTCTGGATCATATAAAGACAATTTTCCATCAGAAAATGCTCCCGCACCAGAAAATCCACTGGTTATATTGCAAAAAGGTTTGCATTTTATGCATTTTCCTATTTCTTCAAGTGGACAATTTCTGTTTTCTACTCTTTTTCCCTGTTCTATTAATAAAACTTTTTTATATTTTTTTAGCTTAATTAGCTCATATGCTAAAAAAATTGAACTTGGTCCCATTCCAATAACTATTACATCATATTTGTTATAATCCATAGGCACTCTCCTTACTTTCAACTCATATACAGATTATCAAATTAGCAAGTAAAAAACAAGTATTTTTTCAAAAAAAGCTCACATCTGTAACTTTGCAAGGTAGATGTGAGTTTTCTCAATATATCTGGCAAAACCACGTTTGTGGATTGTCATTTCCTATATTTATTATACACAGATAATATAAAAAAGTCAAACATCTTTTTCAATTTTTTTAATTTATCTTGATTCATATCAAACAAAATAAGCATAGCTTCTGCTATGCTTCTTCTGGTGGGCAGGGATGGATTCGAACCATCGTACTCAAATGAGAACAGATTTACAGTCTGCCGCCTTTAGCCACTCGGCCACCTGCCCGTATAATATTTAATATAAAAAAATGGTGCGCCCTCAAGGATTCGAACCTTGGACCCACCGGTTATGAGCCGGTTGCTCTGACCAACTGAGCTAAGGGCGCATTTCTTAATGCATTTATGAGTATATATTATTTTTCATCATATGTCAATACTTATCTTTAATTTTTTCAAAAATTTGCTAAATTTTATTATAAATATTCTAAAGCCATAAGAAATGAGCAGAATTTTCATTCTGCTCAAAGCTACTCTATTATCAAAGTTGGTCGAGAGCCTGCCATTGCCAAGGTATCACTCGTAATCGTAATTCCCGAGTGTTTATACGCGGTTAAAATGTCAGACGCCGAAATAGAATCGTCGTGATACCATCCACCTCTGACACCACGGAAGTAAGTGCCATATGCCTCCTGACTCACTTCACAACAATTTCCTGCTAAATCATATATATTATTTGCCTTCCAATACTCACTAAAGCCAGTTACCTGCTTCTTGCCATACATTTTTGTTGTTCCATCCATTACAGCTGCATTTTCTGTACTAACATAACAATTTCCCCATGACGTGGAATTAGTTATACTTTTTTGTTCTCCTTTTTTAGATATAAAATCACATACTAGATCCCACTGGATTCCCCATATCATTCTACTTTCTACTTTTTCACTTGCATTTAATGTTGTACATTGTTTATATAATTTGTACCAATTTGCATTGGTTAATGTTGCTTTACCCTTTTTGACACCCTCATTTGATAATTCATATCTTCCTATATAAAATCCTCCATATTTTTTTATGCTATTTATCATATTTGCATAATCTGCTGTAAATGCTTCTGCCAACGCCTCAGGGGTAGCAAATCCTAATATTGTTTTATAATATGCTTCATCTTTATCGTAATCAGTTACTAAATCTGGCTCTCTGAAACCTTTTGTATTTGGTGTACTTCTTGATAAAGTTACTGTATCTCCTACTTTTCCTATTGTTATTGTATTTGAATAATATTTTGTATTTACTCCTACACTGCCTGCTAGAGGCACACCATTTTCTATATATTTATATATCGTTATTGGTCCCACCGGCACCCATACCCACTCATTATTATCATCATCTTTTATTACTAGTCCATGGTCTACGGAATTTCTTGCTGGATTGGTTGTTCCATCTCCCCAAGACGCCTCTCCTGCATTTATCGGTGTATATCCTTCTGGTATAATTGGATTATAACAATGTGGACTTCTTCCGTCTATTGTTGAATTATATTTTGCTTTTTCATCAACATTTGTTCTTTTTTTTACTAAAATCGTCTCGTTTCCGATTGTTAATCTATCTGTCTGATCTATTTCAGCTTTCTCATCTTCATTTATTAAGTTTTTTCTTAATAATACCTCTGCTATATCTTCAGCTGTTGGTCCTAATTTATTTTCTAAATTATAACTTTGTATTGCTTCATTTATCAATTTTATTCTCGAAGTATTTTTTTCATCCTTTGTTTTGTTTATTAATCCTCCATCTCCTAAGGCTTGATTTATTGCAACTCCAGATAAAATTGTTAGAATTACAATTGTTACAGCTAAGACAATTAAAGTGACGCCATTGTTCTTTTTCATACTGTCTTTTCCTTTCTACCAAACAATAATATCCACACTTTATACTTATTGTGTGGATATTGTGTTTAATTTTATTTTAATTGTTTCTATCTTCGTCTCCACTTGGTAATGCTGGTACATCTAAAACAACTCTTATTCTTGCTATATATTTTATAGCTCTTACTATTTTGCTTTGTTTTATTCTCTGCCATAATGAAGGTTTTACTTTTACTCTTGTTGATTCGTAATACTGCTTATCTTCTTGTGATTGCTCTGTTTCCATTATTTGATTTTCCACAGTTTTTTCTTCTATTAATTCTACATTATCTTGTGGTGCTGGAATTAATTTCAATGCATCAGCAACCTCTATTCCTATATAGCTTAATGCCTTTGACCTATCCTCAATTCTTTCCATATCTATTTCTATATGAAGATTTGATTCTAGATTTGCAATTCTAGCATTTACTATTTTTAAAGCATCTTGATAATTTTGAGATTTTGTAGATTTTGCTCTTCCTATTACACCTAATGTTTCAACTATATCGTCAGAGAAATCTGGTGACATTTCTTTTATTGTATCTTTCCAGCCTTCTTCTTTGCTTAATACTACATTCAAAACATCTTTCAACTCTGCTGCTAAAGATATATTTTTTTCTCTATGCCTTATTAAACTTTCTATTTGTTTAGTGTTCTCTTCAAATTCATTTGTAGCAAACTCCACTAAACCATATGCTGCATTATATACACTTTTTGGAAAGTTTTTCTTTTTTGGATATTCTATTAAATAAGTTTTTATAGATTCTACTAGGTCTTTAAAGAATGCATCATCTTCTAGTTGTATAATCTGCTTTTTGCTAGTAGGGTCTATCATTTTTTGTACTTTTGCTATGTTTGATAAAATCTTTTCTTCGGTTATTACCATTCTAACATTTACTATGCCCGACTTTGACACTGTAAAATCCTCCTCTTCATACGTATAATTATCATTATTATGTTGCTATTATATCCTATCCTCCGTAAAAGCTCAAGGGAATTCGACTATTTTTTTGTTTCATTTTAGTTACAAGTATTACAAAAGTGTTACATTGGTATCTGTAACACTTTTGCTTTTTAATATTAATTATTTTTCTTTATTTCTGCATATCTCTTTATTTTCATTGTTGTAGTTTTTTCGAATTCATCTTTTTTAATTTCTATTTTCTTTACGGCTTTATACGATGTAAGCTTTTTATTTACTTCTTTTACCTTTTCCCAGATAATTTTTTGTATTTCTTCATCCGATAAATCTTTGCCATGCAATTCTTCTATTTTTTCATAATTAGGAATTATTTTTGCAGTTATTATTAATTCCTTATCTCTAGCATCCTCAGATTCTTTCTTTCCATATACCATGCACTCTGAGATTTCTGGTACATTTCCAAGTAGCATCTCTATTTCTTCTGGATAAATATTTTTTCCATTTTGAGTTACTATTACATTCTTGCTTCTACCTGTTATATATATGTATCCATCTTCATCTATTCTTCCAATATCTCCTGAGTAGAAAAATCCATCTTTCATTACACTTGCAGTTGCTTCATCATCTTCATAATACCCAAGCATTACAGTTGGACCTTTTATTAAAATTTCTCCTTCTCCATTTTCATTAGGATCTTCTATTTTTATAATAGTATCTTTTACGGCTTTACCTGTAGAAGCATATCTTGATGGTTCATATTCAGGAGTTAAGGCTGCTATAGGAGCTGTTTCTGTTAAACCATATCCTTGTAAGAATTTAATTCCTATATCTTCAACCCATTTTCCAATTTTTCCATCTATTGGTGCTGCAGCAGAAACAATTATTCTTAAATTTCCACCTAAATTATCTAAAATTTCTTTGAATACCTTTCTTTTTATATCTATGTTAACAGCTTTTAACACATTTGTAACTCCTATCATAGAGTTTACTATTCCTTCTTTTTTACTCTTTTTTATTGTCTCATTTATTTTTTTGTATAGAGTTTCGATTAATAATGGAACTGCTAATAATGCTGTAGGCTTAGATTCCTGTAGGTTTGGTACTATGTATCTTAACCCTTCACATACCGCTACAGAAGAACCTGTTGCAAATGGTAGTAAAAATCCTATTGTAGATTCATATGTATGATGCAATGGAAGTACGGAAAATAGCCTATCATCTGTATTTAATTTTACATACTCTGATACCGCATTTATATTTGCAGCTAAATTTCTATTACAAATCATTACACCTTTAGAATTTGATGTTGTTCCTGAAGTAAATATCAATACTTTAAATGCTTCTGGATCTATTTCAATATTCTTATAAGAATTATCTCCATTATCTAATAATTCTTTTCCTTCTTTTATTAAATAATTTATTCCCACATGTTTATCTACTACATATTCATCTGAATCCATTTCTATAAAATATTTTACTGTTGGAATATTATTTTCTATCTTTTTTATAGCATCTTTCTTTTTAGCTGAATATATTACAGCTGTAGCTCTTGCCCTATTTATAACATTTTCTAATTCATTATCTGGCAATTCTTTATCTACTGGAACTGCAATTCCCGCACCACAAAGCATTGTCATATAAGATACATACCAATCATAAGTTGTTTCACTTACAATTATTACTTTCGAGTTTTCTGGAAGCATTTTTACTAATTTTGTACCTAATGCATTTACGTCTTCTCCAAACTCTTTGTAAGTAATTTCTTTGTATGGTTCCTTATGGTTTGGTTTTTGCAATATTAATGGTCTATCTGCATATTCCTTCATTGATCTATTAAATATTTCTTTTATTGTTTTATAGTTTGTTGCCTCATATGGTTTGTATTTTTTATTTTTCTTTTCTGTAGCTTCTTTTACTTTTTCATAATCTACATTTACATTATCTATTTCTGGTATTTCATCCATTTCTATTTTCTTAAATTTAAATTCTGGTATTTTAAAATCTCTTAAAATTCTCATATTCTTCTCCTATTTTTATTTCGTTTGCTTAAATATTATAAAACATTTACAATTTTATTTCAACTTTTTTCTATTATCAAATGTTTCTAATTCATTCAACGCCTTACCAGTTCCTAATGCAACGCATGATACAGCATCATCAGCTATCATAACATTAATTCCTGTTGCTTCTTGAATTAATTTATCCAAACCATTTATTAAGCAACCTCCACCAGTCATATATATACCTTTTTCACTTATGTCTGCTGCAAGCTCTGGTGGTGTTTTTTCTAAAATTGAATGCACTGCCTCTATTATTTGGTTTGCACAACTTCCTAGTGCCTCAAGCATTTCACTTGAATATACTGTTATTGTTTTTGGAAGGCCTGTTGTTAAATCTCTTCCTCTTATTTGCATATCATTATCCTGTATTTTTGGATACACACAGCCTATATTTATTTTTAAATCTTCAGCAGTTCTTTCTCCTATTGCTATATTATGCTTTCTTTTTATATATCTCACTATTGCTTCATCGAATTTATCTCCTGCCACCTTTATTGATGTGCTAATAACTGTGCCATTCAATGATATTATTGCTATATCTGTAGTACCTCCTCCGATATCAACAACCATATTTCCACAAGGTTTTGAAATATCTAATCCTGCACCTATAGCAGCTGCCAACGGCTCTTCTATTAAATATACCTTTCTAGCTCCCGCTTGACCTGCAGCGTCAATAACCGCCTTCTTTTCTACTTCGGTAACTAAAGATGGAACACATATCATCATTCTTGGAGCAAAAATATATTTTCCGCATACCTTATTTATAAAATATTTTAACATTTTTTCTGTTACTGTGTAATCTGAAATCACGCCATCTCTTAAAGGCCTAGTAGCAATTATATTTCCTGGGGTTCTTCCTAGCATTTTTCTAGCTTCTTTACCAACAGCTAATACTTCTCCAGTATTTTTATCTATTGCTACCACTGATGGCTCTCTTAAAACTACTCCTTTTCCCTTTACATATACAATTACAGTTGCTGTGCCTAAATCTATTCCTATATCCTGTCCAAAATCAAACATTTATATTTTCCTTTCACCTTTTCATTATTGCAAATTCGTTACAATTATATTACATTTCATGTCAAATATCAAACATTTTGTATAAAAAAATAGAACATATATATATTTATTTTGTATATTATATGCTCCATTTATTCTATCTAAACTTATATTTTTAGAAAGGCCATACAATAAGCCATATTAAGAATCCCCATATTGCTGTGTTAACCATTTCTTGGCTTACTATTTCTCCACTGCCTTCTTCTACATTCTCTACTTCATTTATGATTATTTTTTTAATATTCTCAGCTTTAAATCTTACACTAAATTCTTTTTCTTCGTTAGCCTTCAAGTTGCTTATATCTATATATTTTGTTGTTATTTTAGTTCCCTGCTCTGATATAAAATCTAATTTTATATATTTACTTTTTAAATCTTCAGAGTATGTATTCTTTACTTTTCCTCTTATTATTCCGCTTTCTCTAGCAGCCTTAGCTTCCGAAATACTTATTTCTAAATTATTCGTTTCGATTGTACATTCGATGTTTGCATATGAAGATTTTACTAATTCATATGACATAAAATTAACAAATATATAAAAGGCAACAAAAAGAATAAGGTATTTTCCAAACGTTTTCATTCTGTTCATTTTCTTTCTCCCCTTATCAACTATTAAATATCTTATTCCTTAGTTAAATTTATATTTTTCTAAATACTCCTGCAACTTTTCCTAAAATTTTGCAGTTAGGTACTATTATTGGATCCATTGTACTATTTTCTGGTTGTAATCTTATATAGTCTTTTTCTTTATAAAATGTTTTTACTGTTGCTTCATCTTCTATTAAAGCTACTACAATTTGACCATTTTCTGCTGTATCTTGCCTTTTTACAAGTATATAATCTCCATTAAATATTCCTGCTTCTATCATGCTTTCTCCTCTTACTACAAGCATAAAGCAATCACTATTTCCTATAAAATCTAGTGGTATAGGGAATGTATCTGTAATATTTTCTACAGCTAATATTGGTGCTCCCGCAGTAATTCTTCCTACCACTGGTACATCAACCATTTCTTTTCCGGAAAACATATTCTTAAATGCAACTCCATCCATTCCTGGTCTATATGGTTTGCCACCTTTTATTAATTGCAACGTTCTACCCATTTTATCTTTTCTAGATATGTAACCATTATCTTCTAATCTTTCTAAATATCCATGTACTGTGGCTGTTGATTTTAATCCTACAGCCTTACATATTTCCCTTACTGATGGTGGATATCCGTTTTCGTTTACACCCTTTTCTATGCATTTAAGTATGGCTTTTTCTCTTTTATTTAACTCTAAAGGATTCCTTCTTCTCCCCATAAAATCACTCCTAATAAAATATTTACCAATATCCTATCATAAAAATAACAGTTTGTCAAACAAAAGTTTGTAATTTATAAATTTATTTTAGTCCTCCCATTCTAGTTCATAGTCATATACTTTTACAGTATCTCCTTCTTTTACTCCTGCCTCTTTTAATTTTTGGTTTACGCCAAGAGCTTCCAAGTTTTTCTGGAAATAATATAAAGATTCATTATCCTCCATATTTACTTTTCTCATTAATTTTCTTATTTCTGGTCCGTCTACAACAAATATTCCATCTTCCTTTTTTATTGTATATGGTTCTTGCTCTTCTAGTTTGTATACTTTTCTTTGATGATTGATATCTATCAATTCTTCTTTTGGAAGTGTTTTTAATATTTTAGATACCTCTACCATCAATTCTTTTATTCCTTGTCCTGTAGCTGCTGATATCTTAAATATTTCCATATTATTTTCTTTGGCCAATTTTTCTAATCTTTTATAATTTTCCTCATCTTGCATTACATCAATTTTATTGGCTACTATCACTTGCTTTCTTTCAGATAATTTTTTACTATACTTTTCTAACTCTTTATTAATTGTATAAAAATCCTCAACAGGATCTCTTCCTTCTGAACCAGATACATCTATCACATGCAATAATAGTCTAGTTCTTTCAATATGCCTTAAAAACTGAATTCCTAATCCTGTTCCTTCACTTGCGCCTTCTATAAGCCCAGGAATATCAGCAATTACAAAGCTATCTCCATATTCGCTTTTCACAACTCCTAAATTAGGCTCCAATGTTGTGAAATGATAATCTGCAATTTTAGGTGTTGCTGATGTTACTACTGATAAAATTGTAGATTTACCTGCACTTGGAAAACCAATTAATCCTACATCAGCTAACAATTTTAGCTCTAATATAATTTCTTTTTCTTCACCTGGTTCGCCTTCTTGCGCAAATCTTGGGGCTTGCCTTGTTGAAGTAGCAAAATGCGAATTTCCTTTTCCACCTCTTCCACCATGTAGCACTAATTCTTTTTGCCCTTGTTCCGATAAATCTGCTAGAATTTCGCCAGTAATTGCATCTTTTACAACCGTTCCAATTGGCACTTTAACATAAAGATCCTCCCCACTTTTTCCGTATTTGTGAGCACCTTCTCCATTTTTACCATCTGTTGCTTTAAATTTCTTTTTATATCTAAAATCTATAAGAGTATTACTATCCGGATTAACTTCGAAATATATATCTCCGCCTTTTCCACCATCTCCACCATCTGGTCCACCTGCTGCTATATATTTCTCCCTTCTAAAAGAAACGGCTCCATTTCCACCTTTTCCCGCTATAGCATATATTTTTGCGTAATCTGTAAACATTTTAGTCTCCTCATTCTTTTATTTATCTAGAACCTCTTCGCTGAGATTCCCTTTCTTGCTCTTCTCTAAACTCTTCTTTCAATTTTGCAACTGTTGATTTTATTGGTTCTGTTGCATTATTTAAATCTGTATCTATCATGTTACTTCTATTTATTCTTCCTATATATTCTAGTGCTTCATTTTTTTCATTGCTTGGAAGTGATAGTGCAGTTAATAAAGTTTTTAAATCTCCAATATCATTTGATTGCAATATTTCTTCAATTTTTCTATCTGATGCAAAGCACACTGCTCTTCCCATTGGTCTAGCAGTTTTCGATAACACCTCAGGATCATATTCATTTGGTGTTGTACTTATATATCCCGTATACAAATATATGTTATTTGCATCTTTTCCAACCTTATTAAGTTTTCTTATTTTAAGTATGTCTCCATTAGTCATATCAATTCCATTATAATCACTATATGTTTTTCCATCAATAACATAATTTGGCTCAACTTGCCTTAAATATGGATTATCAATTCTAGCCATTTTTATTTCATCTTTTTGTGCTCGGTACATTTGTTGCTTAGTTTGCAGCCTTGCTACATACTTATCATGTTCTGATGCAACTCTTGACTCTACTGTTTGTTGTTCCATAATTTGTTTTTCTTGCTTTCTTCTTTTTTCTTCGTTCAATTTAGGAGCAACTTTCGTCTTAATATACTCTTCAATCACATCGCTTTTATTGTGCCAATTTATTTCTGCATATGGATTTTCTGATATTCTTCCCAAATACATACAATCAGGATTACGATCTTTATTTTTTAGTTCTCGTAAATAATAAGTACCTATTTTGCTTAATATAGCCTGGTCTATTGGCATACCTTGAGTAACTTCAAAAGCTATGTGAGTTTCTGAATTACGAGTTGCCTCGTTATTTTCTTGTATTTCAAGCATTTTAGCTACTATCACATCAGTTTTTTCACCATTGGCATGCATAATCACATTATTATAGTCTAGTGATGTAATCATTATAGATTTATTATCTGGAAGCATAATTATATATGGCAATTTCAACTCCTTATTTTGTGGAGCACCATATTGGCTCTCATAATAATTTTCCTCATTTAATCTTTTGGTTTTTGAACCTGTAAAAAGTTTCTTTATTCTTGAAAATAATCCCATTTTTCCTCCTATGCGAAATAATCTAATTTCATCGCTTTTTTTACTTTTTTCATTGTCTTTTCTGCTTCTTTTTTAGCCTTTGCAGTTCCATCCATCAATATTTTATCTACTATTTCTGGATGTTCCTCATAATACTTTCTTTTCTCTCTAATTGGTCTTAATGTTTCTATTATATTGTGAGCTAACTGTTTTTTGCAAGCAACGCATCCTCTGCTACCAGCCTTGCATTCAGCACACACGTTTTCATATTCTTCCTTGCCCGAGAACAAATTATGATAATATGCCACCATGCATACATCCGGATTTCCTAAATCATCTTTCTTTATTCTTTTCGGATCTGTTACTGCACTCATAACTTTTCTTGTTATTTCTTCTTCACTGTCAGACAAATAGATTGCATTTCCTAATGATTTTCCCATTTTTTCATTGCCATCTAAGCCTTTAATTCTTTTGTCAGATGATAAAACAGCTTGTGGTTCTATTAAAACATCCCCATAAATTGAATTAAATTTTCTTACTATCTCTCTGCATTGTTCTATTAATGGCAGCTGGTCTTCTCCTACAGGTACAAGTTCTCCACTAAAGCAAGTAATATCTGCAGCTTGGCTTACTGGATATCCCAAAAAGCCATATGTAACGCTCTCTCCAAAAATATCTCTTTTTTGAGCAATTTCAGTTTTTACGGTTGGATTTCTTTCTAGCCTAGCAATAGTTACTAGATTAGAATAAAACACTGTAAGTTCTGCTGTTTCTGGTATCATTGATTGAATATATATTGTTGTTTTTTCTGGATCTATTCCACAAGATAAATAATCCATTGCAACTTCTCTTACATTTTTTCTTACTTTTTCTGGATTATTAAAATTATCTGTTAATGCTTGAACATCCGCAATTAATATGTATGGATCATATAATCCAGATTCTTGCATTTCTACTCTCTTTTTTATAGATCCAAAATAGTGGCCTATATGTAGCCTTCCGGTAGGCCTATCACCCGTTAAAATTCTTTTCTTTTCTGCCATTTTATTTCCTCCGTTTGCTATAAAATATTTTCAAACTTTTCTTCTAACTTTTCAAATTCTACTATATATTTTTCTTTTATTTCATTATATATTTTTCTTGATTCTTTTTCATTATATAAATGAGACAATGCATTTCTAGACAACATTATATCTATCCATATTTCTCCATCTTCTATAATTCCTTGCTTATATGCTAATTGAATATTTTCTCTAGGACTCCCAATTTTATTTACAATCCCCATATATTCCATATAATCTTTTATAGTTTTCCATGCAAGCTCAAATGTAAATTCAAATCTATGTAGTATTCCATCTATAACAATCTCGGAAGGCTCTTCTTCTAAAGCTTCCTTCAATCTTGCTAATGCGTTCTTATAATCCTCTTTTCTTTCATCAAACCTACTCATAAAAGTTCACTCCATCTCTTTCTATCGATTCTAAAAGTTCTTTTTTTGTTACGTCCTTTGTAAAAACTAAATCCACCATATATGGTATGTCCAACATATCAAAATCATTCATTATTTGAAATTTTGTTTTTTCATCAACATCGTTTATAATTGCTATATCAATATCTGATCCATTCTTGTAATCTCCTCTGGCTCTTGAGCCAAAAACCTTGAATGTACATTGAACATATTTAGCTATTACTTTTTCTATTTTTTCAAAGCTTCTTTCTGTTAACCCAAATCTCATATTATTTACTCCTAAAATTTATGTATCTATTATATAAGATTTTATTGTCTTTTACAATATAAACATGTAATTTTAGAAAAAACTTCCTACGACTCATAAGAGTGTAGGAAGTTTTTTATTTCTCTGCTACTTCTTTCTTTGCAGTTTTTGTTGTTGCTTTTTTAGTTGTAGCTGTTTTTGTTGTTTTCTTTGTTGCTGCTTTTTTCTCTGTTTTTTCAGCTTTTGGAGCTTCTTTTTTTGCAGCTATTGCTTTTAATTCTTCGTCAGTATAAACACTAACTTGTTTTTTATCTTTTCCTAGTCTTTCAAATTTAACCATACCAGTTACTTTTGCATATAGTGTATCATCGCTTCCGATTCCAACATTTTTACCTGGATGGAATTTTGTTCCTCTTTGTCTTACTAGTATATTTCCAGCTGGTACTATTTGTCCATCTGCTCTTTTTAGTCCAAGACGTTTAGATTCACTGTCTCTGCCGTTCTTAACACTACCTTGACCTTTCTTATGAGCCATTACGATTCACTCCCTTCGGTAATAATATATTTATATATCAATTAATTTCTGATTAATGCTTAAGCCTTAGCTTCTTTTTTAGCTTCTGTCTTTGTTTCTTTAGCTTCAGCTTTCTTTTCTGCTTTCTCAGCAGCTGTTTTTATAGATGTTATTTCAACCTTTGTGTATGGTTGTCTATGTCCTTGGGTTCTTCTGTAGTTTTTCTTAGCTTTGTATTTGTAAACTATTATTTTTTTACCTTTACCATTAGCTACTACTTTTCCCTCTACTTTAACACCTTTAACATAAGGAACTCCGACTTCTACTTTCTTATCGTCAGATACTAAAACTACTTTATCAAAAGTAACTTTTTTACCTTCTTCTACATCTAATTTTTCGAAGAATACTACATCTCCTTCTGCTACTTTGTATTGTTTTCCACAGCTTTCGATTATTGCGTACATTATTTGTACACCTCCCTTTACACGTATACTCGCTAAGCATAAAATTCAAGGCAGTTACTTATTAATTTTTTATAAAAACTAATATTAACATTTAGTTGCCCGACCCAGGCGGCTTACAGATGCTTATTTTACCATATATTTTTATATTTGTCAAATAAAAACTTCGATGATTTTTACACAAGCACAGATGAAATATGGAATACATTAATTTTCTCTTTAAATGTTTCGCTTGCTCCCTTTAAAATCTTGTGGTCATCATCTAAAAAGATAAAATGGTCATATTCATTTAACTTTTCTTTCATTTTTAAAGATTTTATAAAATCTCTATTTTCTTTATTATACTCACCGTTTTCTTTCGTAAGTATTACCCAATTTGTTTTCGGTATGAAATCAATATATTTTTCTAACCATAATTTCTTTTTCTCAGTTAAATTGTTAGTTCTTGATAAAGATAAAATATATAAGTCTATATTAGGAATATCATTAATTTCTTTTAAAGCATCTATAATTGGCTGAACTGGAGCTGTATCCATATATCTATCTTCCATTTGTTCTGATAGAGTTTTCTCTGAATACACTTCATATTCATTTATCGTTCCATCCATATCAACAAACATTGCTACTCTTTTATTCTTTTCACATATACCTTTAATTTTATTTATAAATCTTCTCATCTTTAATTCCTCTTCTTTCTATTTTATAAAAGGCACAGGAATTCGTCTCCCGTGCCTTCTGCCTTTACCGGTAGCGCTCCAAGATAATGTCAGAAACCAGTTTGCTAACTTCACTAGGTTCTTTCATCTCTGTGTTCAGAAGTATTTTATGGCATTGTACCGTTTTAAAGTACTTTAAATATGCCTCATTATACTTTCGAATATACTCGTGGTTTACCAAGCGGCCTTCTCCACCTCTACGTTTAATTGCCTCTTCTGGCGTCACCATAAGGGTTATAAATAAGTCTGGTTTTAAAAATTGTAAGAATGTTCTCTCAAACTCTTCATATTCTTTCCTAGTGCATCCGCCTTCTGCAAGGAACTTTTGACCGTAGAACTCGCTATCAATAATTCCTCTATCAATCAAAGCAATATCCGCACCTGAATAAACAGCTTTAATCAATCCTGCTTGTGTGGTAAAGTGCATCCACATGTTAGCTTGGAATGTACCTTTAGCTATTTCAGGCGGCAAATCTTCAGCCGACTCTTTTAATACAATCACTTTATATCCAGCATTCCGCAAAATATTAGCAGCTGTATTAATTGTGGTAGTTTTTCCAGCCTCGGGTGTTCCACCGAATTCTGCCTTATAGGGTTGTTTGCTTGATTCTAACATAATTATGCCTCCTCAATTCTAAGAACTGCTTTTGATGTTGATATTATACAGCATATAACAATTAATTTCAAGGTAGTCGAGTCTACAAACTTAAGTGTGTAAAAAATAATAAAATACAACTCATCTAATGAAAATATGCATGCAAACATAAGTTGAATTAGATGGGTGGGATGCCAAAAACGGCTCTACAGATACTGTAGTATACTGGGCAACTGCACTTATCGTTGCTGCCACTGGTGTAATCAC
>ERZ780148.468-NODE-468-length-33691-cov-12.269830_pt1 | contig 33691 bp, 35 predicted proteins | sample MGYA00510984_ERZ780148 | MGnify/ENA primary metagenome ERZ780148 (study PRJEB29588, sample SAMEA2160902) | human gut metagenome | biome: human gut; feature: human-associated habitat; material: faeces | place: Denmark | collected 2008/2010 ...
TCGTTTTTATCAAAGGGACCTTTATTATTTTTTTTCATTTCTATTAATTTTTGTAATTCTTTATTTATAATAATATCAATTTCTTCTGGATACTTCATTTTTTTCTTATGATATTTATATTCATTATGATCTAATATTTTATATCCACCATCCGGAAATACTCTTAAGTCTAAATCATAATCTATATATTTTATAACATTATCATCTATTATATATGGTGAAGCCATATTACAATAATAAAATAATCCAAATGATTTTAATTGAGCAATACAATTAAACCAATTATGTTTATAAAAGTATATTATTGCTAGTTCTTTTGTTTTATATGAATGTCCTTCCGGTTCTGTAACATCAACCATATAATTTCCACATACAATATAATCATCTTTAATATCTAATATTATTGTTTCTTCACTTGCTTGATATGCCTCTCCGTTATGTTTATAACAATGTATTTTGTATTTATCCCCTATTTTCATATTATCATCACCTTTCTTTACAAAAAAAGAGCAAACTTACATTGCTCCTATTACTTCTATCGCTTTATTCAATTGTATATCAATATCAGTTGTACTTTCTTCTTCATTAACTACAACTTCATAATCAGGTATTAAGCCTTTTCCATCCACACAATCGCCATTTGGTCTTAACCATTTGGCAGATGTGTATTTTGCCATAGATCCATCATCTAATTTAACTGTTTGTTGAACTTTTCCTTTACCATAGCTTGTTTCACCCACTAAAACAGCACCATAACTGTCTTTTAGGGCTGAGGCTAGTATTTCTGAAGAAGACGCAGATGTTCCATTTATTAAAACAACAATTGGGTATTTTCTACTTGTTTCTGTTTCATCAAAATAATCTTCTTTTTTATTTTTATCTTCTAAAGAATATATTAATTTTCCTTTTTCAAGAAATAAACTTGCTGTATTTTGAGCAGAATCTAAATAGCCACCTCTGTTGCCTCTTAAATCAATTATTAGTTTTTCCATGCCTTGCTCTTCTAAATCTTTTAAAGCATTTTCAACTTGATTTGTTAACGTTTCTGAAAAAATAGACATGTTCAAATACCCTATTTTGTTTTCTAATAGTTTATAACTAACTGCTACAGTTGGAACACTTCCAACTTTTACATCAAATGTTAATTTTTCTTCTCCGCGCTCTACCACAATGGTTATTGCTTCATCTTTTGCATCTTGAATTAATGCTTTTATTGCTTTAGGAACTTCTGTTACATCTGTTCCATTGATGCTAACAAATTTGTCTCCCGGCTTTAAACCTGCAGTTTCTGCTGGGCCGTTTTTTGCTACTTCTACTATTTCTCTTCCATTATATGTGATGCCAATGCCAACATAACTACCCGATAATTGTTCTTCTAATTCTTGTCTTTGATCTTTATTTAGATAGGTTGTATAATTGTCTCCTAAATAATTTAACATACCATCAATGGCGGAATCTATCATCTTTTCCTTGTCTATATCTTCATAATAATTGTTAACAATATCTGAATATGTTTTTAGAAATTCACTTAATTCCTTATCATCCGATAATCCCTTATATGCCAAATTATAATTATTTGTTACTATAACTCCAGCTGTTATTGCTGATGCTATTGAGGTTACAAAAATTGTTATTATTACACTTATTAAATTAAAACCTTTGCTGTTTTTCATTTTATCACCTATCTTAATTCTATCATTTTTACAAAAAAAAGAAAAGTTAAAAACTTTTCTATACACTTAATTCTGCTTTAATTGTGTCAAGTGATTCAATATATTTTTCAATTTTATTATTTTTTATCTTTAGTAATGTTAAATCTTTAAAGGCAAATTCATCTACTGATTGAGCATTTTTATTGCTTTCTTTGCTATCTCCAACATAATATTTTTTATTTAAAGCATTTCCTAAATCACAAAAATATACCGGTAAGCTCTTTTCTTTATTCATATATGTTGTTACTAATGCTGAATAATATACGGCTTCACTTGCTTCTCCATCGTAAATTATTGCGTAGTATTCTTTATCTAATTTGTTAAGCATTGTACCAACTGATACTTTATCATAGTCTATTTCACCTTTGGTAACGTTTGTTTCTTCAGTTGTTTTTTTACCTTTATTTATGATTCTAGTAATTCCATAAACCGCTAAGACTAATATTATAATACTAAATAATATTATAATGAATCTTTTAACTTCTCTTGCTTCATCCGTTTCATATTTATCAATATTTATACCCTTTTTACTTTTTTTAGTTTTTACTTTGTCATTTAATTTTACTTTTTTATTTGCCATTTTAATGCCTCCATACATTTTATTATACATAAATTAGTTTATTTTTGCAAGTTTTCTACTAAAAAAGATAGACTAAATTTTTAGTCTATCCTTACTATATATAATATATATCTAATTATTTAGTTGATATTACAGTTTTTGAGTTTCCTAAAGATTTTGCTACATTAACCATTTCATTTGATGACAAATCACTGCTTACTAAATAATAACTTACATTTTCGGCATTCCAACTAATAGAGTTTGAACTTAAGGCTGCGATTGTTTTATCAAGCATTAATGGGTCTCCGAAAACTGGTATTACTTCAAATTCATTTGATACTTTTGATGTTTCTTCTACTAAAACAAAGTTTTTTTCACCACTAAAAGTTAAAATAACACGATCACCATTTGCGGTTTCTACAGTTTCAGAACTTTTTAAATGTGTATTCGTAGGTATGTATAGTGGATAAATTATACTATCAAGGCTTCCAGTTGTTTTATCACATTCTTTTCCTTCGCATGTCTTTTGTTCTTTGCAATTACTTCCAGTACATTTCGTATTATCAGTGTTTTTATCATCCGTTTTTGTATTCGTATCATTTTGTTTGTTACTATCTTCAGCATTTGTATCTATTAAATCATCTAAGACAAAATCATCTTCCTTTAATTTAGCCTTCATATTAACACTTTTAAATGTTACTTTAATCTTTATAATATCTTCCTTATTATATACTTCTACTCCAGTTATGTTCATATCTTTATCAAAATAAATCTTTTGATATACTAATTCTTCATTATTCGGATAATTTACTTTACTCTTGATTACATATCCTTTTTCATTTTTTTCAAATGTTTTTTCATTATCATTCTTTATATCTGTTACTAAATTTTGCAAGAGATATGCCTGTGATGAATTTTCAGGCCAAACACTATCAAATTTAAAACTTTTATTTAAACTAGGTGTTACAACATATAAGCCTTCTTTGTTTTTTAATATAACTTGTTCATGGTTGTTTGTTTGATTAACTAATACTACTTTATAAAAATCATCTTTTAAAAAGTAAGCATCAATGTTATATGTAAATAATTCTTCTCCACTACTTATTTCCATAGTTCCATTTAGCTTGTAAGATTTGCTGTTTTCTACACTCTTTGTAAAATCATTAACAGCATCTTCTAATTTGTAGCTTCCACACCCTGTTAAAATTAAGCACATAATTGTTATTAGTATTAAATACTTTTTCATTACCAAATCCCCTTTTCTAATTAAATATATTTTTCCTATTTAAAAATATGTATGTATATTATTTAATTTATGGTTAAAAATATAAGTAAAGGGATGTGAAAATTATGGCAATACTACAAAAGATAGCTTTAATATTTACTATAATAGGTGCTATTGTATGGGGAATATATGGATTATTCGATATAAATATCGTAGCTAAGTTATTTAGTAATGTAAATATACTTGAAAAAGCTATTTATGTAATTGTTGGTGTTTGTGGATTAATAAATATTGGTTTATTATTTACAAACATTGAAGACTAAAAAAGCGCTAGCACTAAGCTAACACTTTTATTTTTGTGTAATTTTTATCTTTATCTTACTTGATACTACATAACTTACAAGTGGATTTGTATTATTTATTTTTACTTCAACTTCATGTTCACCTACACCAAGACCAGATAAGTCAATGTATGCATCTACTTTGTTTTCATCTTCTCCATTGTTTATCTTGTTGATAACAGATTCTACACCTTTTACTTGAACTGTTACATTTGTAGTATTAATTAGATTTGCCGTTAATCCTTCACTAAGATTAATTGGAGTAATATTATTACTTACATCGATTGTCTTTTGCTTTTCTTCTCCGAATTGAACTTTTATTTTTACTTTTTCAGCGCTCATTTTACGAACCCCATTAGGCTTGTTAATTGTAGCATTATACTCTTTAACATCTTCTTTTCCAAGACCATCAACATTTATTGTTACAGGAACACTATTTATCTTATCTAATTCTTCTTGGTCTCCATAAATGGTTATAGAGTAATTAGAATTTCCATTTACTAATATTGATGCAATGGCTTTTCCAGCAATTAATTCTCCGGTTGTTTCGATAGAAACAGGTACGGCTTTAGAATAACTTTCTAAAATAACTGTAGCACTTATTGTTCCAGGTACTATTTCTATATTTGTTAATTTATTACCTTTTGAGTCATATGCCACTAATTCTACATTGTCTATATCATGCGTTCCAGCTTCAGTGAAGTTTTGTTTTGCTAAGTCAATTAAGGCTTTTACAGAAGCAATTTCTGCTAGAGCATCACTTCCGCCTTTAACTACTACTTCAGTTTTATTTAATGATACAGATTTAACACTTAACTTACTATCCAAAGCATTTATATTTAATAAGTCATATGATAAAGTTTTTACTTGGCTTTCCTTGTTTTTAACCATTACTTGAACATATGATGGATCAAGTTTATATGTTAATGAATGGATTGGCTTTGAATATGAAAAATATACTTTATAAGGATTATCACTTGGGGTATATTCAGAAAGATCTAATACTACTTCATATTCTCCGAGTTGTTTTGCTAAATATATATCACTTTTTCTACCTGTTAGAGTAATATCCACAGTATCAGGTACTCCTTCGATTACATATGCTTCTTCATTATATTTAACCACTACTGGTACACCACGAATTTCTTCAGCTTCTGTTTTTACTAAATTTATTACTTTGGTATCAATTAGTATAAACATTATAACTGCCAAAAACAATGATAAATATATTAAAAAGTGTGGTCTATTTAATAATTTGTCTAATTTACCTTGGTTCTTCTTAAACTTTTTAGATAAGTAATAAATGAATCTACTTATAGGTACAACTATCTTTTGATCTATAAACTTGTAAATCTTCTTAAAAAACTTTGTTATCATTCTTCGTCACCTTCGCTTTCATCATCTGCTTCGAAGAAAACTTCCATCTTAGGTTTTAATTCATCTATTAGCATCATTCTGAATTGATCTGGGTCTAAATTATAATGCAATTTACTATCTACAGCAATTGATAAACGACCAGTTTCTTCACTTACTACTAATGCGATGGCATCACTTTCTTCGGCAATACCTAAAGCCGCTCTATGTCTTGTTCCAAGTCTTTTTGAAACATTTGGGTTCATACTTGTTCTAAATACTGCTCCAGCACAGGTTATTCTGTCCCCTTGGATAATTACTCCGCCATCATGAAGTGGTGAATTTGGGAAAAATATTGTTTCAAGCAATGAATCTGATATGTCAGCATATACTTTTGTGGCATTCTTTATATATTCTTCTAAAGAGATTTCTCTTTCTATAACTATTAAAGCTCCAATTCTATTTTTTCTTAAGTATTCAACAGAATGCATTATTTCATATACTACTTTTTCTCTTTCATCAACTGTTAATATTTTATGGCGCCCTAAAAGTTGTGTTCTTCCTAAAGATTCTAAAACACTTCTTATTTCAGGTTGGAATATAACAATTATTGCAAGTGGTCCCCATTGAATTGCATATTCAAGTATTACACCTACTGTATAAAGATTTAATACATCACTTAATACCTTAACTAAAAGGATTATAAATACTCCTTTTACTATTAATACCATCTTTATATTATTTTTGACATTCTTTAATATATAATAAAATGCTAGCCAAACTAAGCATATATCTAACAATTTTGTGAATATTTCCCATACTGTTGAAAGATTCATTTAAACACCATCCTTTTTGTACAACTTATTATATCAAATTTTTGAAAAAATAAAAAGGGGTAACCCCTTAATTTGGAAAATTGTTATTTGTGTTTGTTCCAACACTTTTATTATCATTAACAAAGTCTTGTAAAGACATATTAGTATTTATTGGAATATCATTTATTTCATTTTCGGCGTTATTTATTTTAAATACATTACTTTTTTGCTTTTTAATATTTACAAAGTAGCCAATTAAAGCCAATATTAAAAACAATGTTATTATATCAAATAATAAATAATGTTGTGTTATAAAATTAATAAATTGTTCCATGTCAATCACCCTTTTTAGTTAATTGTTAATTTTTGTCCTTCTGGTTGTATTTGAATAAATGTATTTCCATCATTTACATCTATTTCTTTACCATCATTATAATAGTATTTTGTTTGACTCTTTCTTGATTCTTTAACCCATTTAATTGGTATGCTATATCCATCAGTAATGTAGTATCCTTCACCTGAGCCTATATTTTCAATGTTTTGTCTTCCTTTATTTTCACCATCATTAAGTGTTGTATTTTTCACTTGATAAGTTATTATGTTTTTAAAATGATATTGTTCTTTTGTTACATAATCAGTATGTGCTTTACCATTTACACTTCTTAAATAATATTTATTGTTTTCATCATATTTATAACTTGTTACATAACTACTTGAATATTGTATTGTAATGTCGCTAGCTACCTTTGCATCTTCTTTTTTAGATAAATCAACTTCATCTACACTATAATTTAATAATAAATCGTTATTTCTTGTAGTTCTTTTATTACCTAAACCATTATTTAACTTTTCAATGCTGGTAAATAAGGTATGTTCACTAGAAACATTTAGTGATTTATCTCTCCATCCAGTTTTAGAGTTATCCGCAACTATTCTATCTATCCCCAATGTACTAAAATCACTTTGTGCTTGAGGACTTTGTCCGTGATGTACATATATTGCATCATTTTCTAAAGCATAATCTAAGAAATAATGTCTGGCACTACGAATTGAACCAATTCTTGTAGTATTTTGATCCATAAATAATGCCATATATCTTGTAATTCCACCTTCCACAATAATTTCATACATTAAATATGCATCTTGAAGCCCACTTTGTAATGGTCTTGCTACATTTATGTTGTTAATCATTACTGCATATGGTCTAGATTTACTACTTGTATCAACAATCTTTAATTGCTTATTATCTGGCTCTTTTACTTCAGTATTATTCTTTTTTCCAGAACCTTTGTTTTCATCTTTACCGCATCCACTTAGTGATAAAGCCATAACTATTATTAGTAAACTTACCAATATTTTTGAGAATTTAGATTTCATATTAGTACCTCCTTAATCTATTATCTCTTTCCATATCCCTTTTTTTGATTGTTTCTCTCTTATCATAGAGTTTTTTACCTTTAGCTACCCCAATTAAGACTTTGGCTTTGCCATTTTTTAAATACATTTTTAAAGGGATAAGAGTTTGTCCTTCACGACTAGTTAATTCTAATAACCTTTTTATTTCTTTTTTGTGAAGTAATAATTTTCTTTCTCTCGTTGGTTCATGATTGAAAATACTTCCTTCATCATATTTATCAATGAACATATTTATTATATATGCTTCATTCTTTTTTATTCTTACATAACTATCCGTTATATTTACAGAACCTTTTTTTACGGACTTTATTTCGGTTCCAACAAGTACTATGCCCGCTTCAATTTCTTGAGTTATAAAATAGTTAAAATAAGCCTTTTTATTTACTATTTCCATTTTTTTCACCTTTTACTAACTCGAAATCTATTATACCTTGATTCTTATTAGCATTTGTAACAATTATTTTTACTTTGTCTCCGATTCGATATTTATTTTTCTTATTAGCACTTATTAATGATAACATTTCAGGTACATATGTGTAAAAGCCATCCAAAGTACTTATATGAACTAAGCCTTCAATTAAATTATCTAGTTCTACAAACATTCCAAAATTTGTTACTCCACTAATAATACCTTCATATTCTTCCCCAATGTGACTTTCCATATATTCAGCCATTTTCATATCAAGTACTTCTCTTTCAGCCTCAACAGAATTTACTTCAGTTTCACTAGAATGGTCTGCTACATCTATTAAATACTTGGCATTAAAATTAATCGTTTCCATATCTATTCTATTTTCAAAAAGATACGTTCTTAAAAGTCTATGAACGGTAAGATCTGGAAATCTTCTTATTGGACTTGTAAAATGAGTATAGTTTTTACTTGCTAAGCCAAAATGTCCTATATTATTTGTGCTATAAATGGCTTTTTTCATACTACGAAGTAACATATCTGATAGAATTACAAATTCATCTTTATCTCTAAATTCATTTAATAATTTTTGCATAGTAACAGGTGTTATTTTATTTAAATTAGTATGAATTTGATACCCCATTTGCTTAATTAAATTAGAGAAATCTTCAATCTTTTCAGCATTTGGTAAATCATGGACACGATATATAAATGGTAAGTCCATGTTACTAATATGAGTTGCAACAGTTTCATTGGCTGCAATCATGAAGTCTTCGATAAGCTTTTCTCCAGTTCCTTGAACTCTTTTAACTATATCAATTGCTTTACCATTTTCATCTTGAATAACTTTTGCTTCATCAATACCAAAATCTATATAACCACGATTTATTTTTTCTTGTCTTAATATTTTTGATAGCTCATGCATTAATTTTAATGTATCTGCAAATTCCCCATATCCTTCTGGAATTATATTTTCATCTAAAATCTTATTAACATTTTTATAAGTCATTTGCTTTCTAGATTTAATATATGATGGAAATATATCGTAACTTATTACTTTTCCATTACCATCTATTGTCATTACACAACTAATTGTAAGTCTTATAACTTCAGGATTTAATGAACATATACCATTTGACAGTTGATGTGGTATCATTGGTATAACAGTATCTGCTAGATAACTTGATGTTCCTCTTGAAAAAGCACTATCATATAAGGCAGAACCAACTTTTACATAATTTGATACATCTGCGATATGAACTCCAAGGACATAATTTTTACCATCTCTTTTTACACTTATAGCATCATCAATATCTTTTGTATCATCACCATCTATTGTAAAAATCATTTCTTTTGTTAAATCTGTTCTACCTATTAAATCATTTTCGCATACTTCATCGGGTATATTTTTAAGTTCTCTTTTTACATCTTCACTAAATTCTGTTTCAATTGAATGTTTTGCTGCTATAGTAAGTATATCTACCCCTGGATCATTTTTATGGCCAATAATTTTTTCTACTTTTCCCAGAAATGTTCTATTACCTATTTCCTTAATAATAGAAATTATTACTTTGTGTCCTTCGACACAACCTTTCATACTTTCTTTTGTTAACTTTACTGCTATATTTAATTTTTCATCATCCGGTTTAAATGCTAAAGTTTTTTTATCCTTAACCATTTCTCCAACAACGTTTTTTAAGTCTCTTTTTAATATGTTCCTTATATATCCTTCTGGTTCTGGGTCATTTAATCTTGTTTTAATTTCAACTTCAACAAAATCTCCGTTAATTGCGCCATTTAAATCATTACTATGCACAAATATGTCTTCTGGTTCGCATTCTACAAAACCATTGCCATTCTTATTTATTCTCAGTTTTCCTACTTTAAGGGACTTTGTATTACTCATTAACATATATTCTCTATTTTTAGACATATGTAAAACACCTTCGGTTACTAATTCTTTAAGGTTATCTTCAAGTTCTGTTATTTCTTCCATTCCCCTTAGATGAAGTTTATTATTTATTTCATTAATATTTTGTCCTTTTGTTTCTTCTTTTAAAATTTCTAAAATTTTTTCCTTCATTTTGTCTATCCTTCTTTATGAGTACAAATCATTTTGCCATCTTTCCATTTTATTTCTATAAAGCTTTTAGTATCATCACTCATTTTCTTATCTGTCAAAGGATTTCTTAAGTCTTTCTTTATATATTCATTACTTAATAGTTTTTCATACTTTACTTTGCATAAATACGGAAATGCATTACATATTTCTTCAGTATAATTTTCATTCTTAGCCATTTTACATGCAGCTGTTTCTAATTCCTTATGGTATGTTTGTAGTTGCTTTGTTTTTACGCCACCAAAAATTAAAACGACCGCTAGTATAATCGCTATTACAATTATAAGAATTAGTAATATTGTCAACACCCGTTTTTTATCTTTCATATTCTATCACATTTAAAGTATAACATAATTCTTATTATTTAACTAGTCTTTATCGTACATTTTTTTTCATTATTTTTCCATTCTATAATAACGCCTTTTATAGTATTATCATTTTCTACCACTACATCTTCTTTCGGATTCTTTAAATTCTTACTTATTAAACCATCACCTATTAAATTATTGATAGTTATCGTAGTATTTGTTTTTATATTATGTGTTTCAGCATAAACACAAGCAGCATCTTCAATTTGTGAGATATATGCATTATATTTCTTGTCTTCTTCTTTATTAAACATTCCATTCATACTTACTCCGACAGTAACAGATATAGCAGCAAGTAAAACTATTACCAATAGAATTTCAATTAATGTAAATCCATTTTTTTTCATTTTTTCCTCCGATTATATTTAAATTATACAATATTTTTTATCATTTTGCACTAAACTTATTTTTATTTTTAATTTATTTATATACTTTAATCGTGATAATTCGATTTAGTTTAAGCTGTGTCTTGCTGGATGATACCTTAAACGCACCCGGTTTTTACACTTAAGTTTTTATTTAACTCTATTACTTTCTTCTTAACTAACAATAAATATGAACAACTAGCAAGTGTTTTATTAAAGCATAAATTTCTTGTTATATAAAAAATAGTGGATAAATCCACTATTTCAAGAATAATATTAAAGATATAACAAAGAATAATATTCCTAGAATCATTGTAATTCTACTTATTGCTAATTCTAGCCCTCTTTCTTTTTGATGTTGAAATAAATTATCGTTTCCACCAGTAATAATTCCACCAGCATCACTTGCTTTATTTCCTTGTAAAAGAACTATAGCAATCAATAATACAGATATTACAAGTAATATATTTTCTAACATTTTAACACATCCGTTTCATAAATAATCTATCACAAGTTTTTAAACTATGCAACAATTATTTTTCTTCTTCCTTTGTTTTTCTTGTTTTTTTCTTTGTTTCTTTAACTTCTTCATTTTTTTCTTCTTGTTCTATTTCTTCAACTGATTTAATTTCTCCAGTTTCAACAATTGATTCAATTTGTTCTTTTGTAATTGTTTCATATTTAATTAAGGCATCGCTTAGAGCAAAGATTAAATCTTTATTATCGCCGATTATCTTTTTAGCTTTAGTATAACAGCTTTCTATTATTTTACGAACTTGTTCATCAATTTCTAAAGCTACTTGATCAGAGAAATCTCTTGATTTAGCATAATCTCTTCCTAAGAAGACGTTTTCACTCTTTTCTTCATATTGAACAGGTCCTAAATCACTCATTCCGTATTCAGTAACCATACTTCTTGCAATACGAGTGGCTTTTTTAAAGTCATCACTTGCTCCGGTTGAAATTTCATTTAAGAACATTTCTTCACTAACACGTCCACCTAGTAAACCAGTAATTTGTGCTAACAATTCATCTTTAGTCATAACAGCAATTTTTTCTTCTTTTGGAAGCATCATTGTGTATCCACCAGCCATCCCACGAGGAATAATTGTTATTTTATGAACTTCTTGAGCATCTTCTAACTTAATACCAATAACGGCATGTCCTGCTTCATGAATTGAAACAAGCTTCTTTTCCTTATCAGTTATTTTTCTAGTTGTCTTTGCAGGTCCAAGTAAAACTCTATCCGTTGCTTCATCTATTTCATCCATAGTAATAGCATTTTTATTACGACGAACTGTAAGAAGTGCAGCTTCATTTAGTAAATTTTCGAGATCTGCTCCAGAAAAACCTGGAGTTCTTAAACTTAAATTACTTAAGTTAACATCTTTTCCTAAAGTTTTATTTTTAGCATGAACTTTTAATATTTGTTCTCTTTCATTTGCATCTGGTAGACTAACTGTTACTTGTCTATCAAAACGACCTGGACGAAGTAACGCTGGATCTAGAACATCCGGTCTATTTGTAGCAGCTATAATGATTATACCTTCATTTTCACCAAATCCATCCATTTCTGTTAGTAATTGGTTTAATGTTTGTTCTCTTTCGTCATGCCCTCCACCAAGGCCTGTTCCTCTTTGTCTACCTACAGCATCAATTTCATCTATAAAAATTAAGCACGGAGCATTTCTTTTAGCTTCTTTAAACATGTCACGAACACGTGATGCTCCAACACCAACGAATAATTCCACAAAATCTGAACCACTTATAAAGAAGAATGGTACGTTAGCCTCACCAGCAATTGCTTTAGCAAGTAATGTTTTACCTGTTCCTGGAGGACCTACAAGTAAAACACCTTTGGGAATTCTTGCTCCCATTTTTTCAAACTTCTTAGGATTTTTTAAGAAATCAATTAATTCTTCAACTTCTTCTTTTTCTTCTTTTAAGCCCGCAACATCTTTAAAGCTTTTCTTATCATTATCGTTGCTTAAACGAGCTTTACTTTTACCAAAATCCATTGAACTTTTATTTGAATTAGCTAATCTTGTAAATAAGATATACATTATTACTACCATTAATACTAAAGGTAATACATTAACCAATATGTATAAAAATACACTTTCTCCTGGGTCTGAATTCGTATCATATTCTTTTACATTATTTTCTTTAATTAATGTAAGAACTGTATCAAGTTCAGTGCCTACAACTTTTGATTCAAACTTTTCAGTCTTTTTATAACCTTCAAGCTTTCCTTCAATTACATAAATACTTTCATTACTTTTCGGAGTAACAGTAACTTCTGTAACATTATTTTCTTTTAATTCTGTTATTAGTTCTCCAGTTTTTAATTCATGAACTTTTGTACCTTGCATATTTAGGGCAAATAACACTATCGCTATTACTCCCGCTAAAACTACATAAGGTAAAAAGTTTTTAAAATTATCATTTTTATTTGTTTTTACATTCATTTATTTAATTCACCTTGCCTTACATCTAATTATTATATCATATTTTTCTGATTTGTCTTTAGAAAATTGAGATTTTTTTATATTTGGTATCCATAAAATTGTATTATTACTGTCAACTATTACTGGATATGTACTTCTTTGTTCTTTAGGAATCTTACTATCTATGAAAATATCACTTACCTTTTTACTGCCATTTAAATTTTTAACTTGCATTTTATCACCATTTTTAATAGGTCTAATTTTTAATGGAAGATTAATTTCATTACTTAATAAATATATACATGAATTGGTATTATCTCCATCTTTACTATTATAATAAAATTCAAAGTCATCTATTACTATATTTTTATTTAATACAGTTTCTTCTAGAACTTTATTTTCTTTTTTCTTTATAAAGATCTTACCATAACTATTTATTCCTTGATAATTATTATTTAAATCTATACTTTTATTACTTTGATTAAATAATTTCATTAAATTACTCATTTGTTCATCTGATATATCAAAGTAATCTTTACTTTGAATATCTTTAACTAATAATTCTAAACTCTTTCTTTTAATAAAATCACTTTCATTAATTATATTGTTGATAACTATTTGGTTATCCACAATAAAGTTATTTTTTAAAATATAATCATTAACAAAGTTATCATAATCTATTAACTCTTTTGAAAATTTTAAATATTTTTCATGTACTTTAGCATTTTCTTTTTTTAAAAATGGAAGTATTACATGACGATATCTATTTCTAGTATGTTCCAATTCATTATTAGTATTATCTATAGCATAAATAATATTATTATCAGTAAGATATTTTAATATATCTTCTTTTGTTACCATAAGTAACGGTCTTAATATTTTATAATTATCATTTATAGATACTTCTTTAATTCCTATATAACCACTTAAGTTACTACCTCTGGTTAATCTCATAAGAATTGTTTCGATTAAATCATCTCCGTGATGAGCTGTTAATAAAATGTTAGCATTATATCTTTTTATTACTTCATTAAAGAAATCATATCTTTTTTTTCTTCCATCACTTTCTGTAAAAGTATTATTAAGATATTCATTTAATTCCATTAATTCAAAAATTAAATTGTGATCTTTAGCATACTTTTCTACCATTTTCGCTTCTTCATCACTTTCAATTCTTAATTTATGATTTACATGTGCTACTACAATAGTTAAATTTAATTCATCTTTTAATTTTGTTACTAAATCAAGAAGACACATCGAATCAGGTCCTCCACTACAAGCTACTACTAGGGAATCTTTTTCTTTTATATTATTTTTTAAAAATTCGATAACTTTTTTCATCGTAACTCCTTTAAATTATATACAAGCATCTCTTTTATATTTCCATCTAGTATTTTTTCAGGTTCATGAGACTCATAATTACTTCGATGATCTTTTACCATTTTATAGGGTTCTAAAATATAGCTTCTTATTTGACTACCAAAATTAATACTTGATGAATCACCTTTTAAAGCATCTAATTTTGCTTTTTCTTTTTCTAGTTCAATCATATATAATTTATTTTTTAGCATTTTCATTGCTTGTTCTTTATTATTTAATTGACTTCTTTCATTTTGACATGTAACTACAGTTTTAGTTGGTATATGAGTAATTCTTACTGCTGAATTACTTGTATTAACAGATTGGCCACCAGCACCACTGGAATGATAGACATCTATTTTTAAGTCCTCTTCTTTTATTTCAATATTAATATCTCTTTTTATCTCAGGCATAATACTAACTGATGCAAACGATGTGTGTCTTCTGGCTCCAGCATCAAATGGTGATATTCTAACTAAACGATGAACTCCATCTTCTTTTTTTAAGTAACCATAGGCATAATCCCCACTTATTTTTAAAGTAATACTTTTAATTCCCGCTTCGTCACCTTTTTGTTCATCAATTATTTCCCATTTAAATCCTTCTTTTTCAGAGAACCTTTGATACATTCTAGCTAACATACTAGCCCAATCACATGACTCTGTTCCACCTGCTCCAGGATGAATTTCCAAATAAGCATTTAACATGTCAAATTCTCCACTTAAGGTAACAGATGTTTCTAATTCATTAATTTCTTTTTCTAGTGTTACTAACTCATCACTTATCAACATAATTATTTCTTTTTCATCACTTTGTAATAATTCTATATTATCATTAATACTTTTTCTTAAATTATTGTATAGTGATACTTCTTTTTTTAAATTAGCCAATTTTTTGTTAATATCATTAGCTTTATCGACATTTTGCCAAAAATCTTCTTTTGTTTGTTCTTCTTCTAGATTATCTATTTCTTTTTCCTTTTTATCAAGGTCAAAGATACCTCCCTAAAGAACTTAGTTTTTCTTTATATTCATGTAGTTTATTTAATAATTCTTCTTTCATGCGAATTTTCCTTTCGTGCCAATATTCTACCATATTTTTTCAAAAAAAACTAGGGTCCAAAAGAAAAAACTAAGTAACAATGTGCTACTTAGTTCTATTATTTATTAATTAAAATATTCTTTTCTTTTAGCAATACTTTTTGCTATTAATCCTAGACCAGCAACTGATACAATACCAACTACTAAATCTAAAACTATTTTATCACCAGTAGGTGGATTAACTACGTTTTCATTTTTTACATCTTCATATGCTAAGGCATATGTAGAGAATTTATCTGATTCAAATGATAATACGTTTCCATCTACTGATGCAGAAATTATTTCTGATTTTCCATCATGATACCTAACAACATAGTACTTTCTTGTATAACCGTCAGCAACTTTTGTAAGTTCTTCTGGTAAAGCCATATTGAATTTAATTTTGTTATCTAATGTAGATAACGTTCCTAAAGTTTCTCCAGTTAGATTATTTTTTACATTTAATGTTATATCGAAGAACGAAACTACTTTTATATTTTCTTTTTCTTTAGCAAGTTCTTTAATACTTTTTGAAGCTTCTTCTGGTACTTGTTCTTCTTTTTGATTATCAATTGTAACTATAACTATAGCATTAATATCTGTTACATCAAGTTTAGAATTCTTATCTATCTTTTTTGTAATAAATTTATTTGTAATAGCACTTGTTTTAATTAAACCAGTTAATATTACGTAGTTTTATCTTCGGTAACTAATACTTCTTTTGAACCATTAGTTCATATTTTTAATATATTTATTTTATTTTTCTTGCTTCAAGATAATATCTCTTGTCATAAGAATGTCCCATTGAAAATGTTTTTCTTGGTAATGAGCCATCTAAAATAACAGTTTTAAATAATTCACTTTTTGGCATTGCATCAAAGATGAAACCAACATTATTTTCATTTTTATGTGTTAATTCTTTAGTTACATCTTCACCATGAATGTAGTCTACTTTTCCAGGATGATCTTTTAAGTATTCATCTAAGAACATTTGAATTGAACCAACAGAAATATTTGATTTTGGATTTTCAATATACCAAACTTCATCAATATCATTAGTAATTATTTCAAATTTTTCTCCATTACCATCTTTGTTAATAACATAATATTCTTTTAATTTTTCTACTAAATCTTCTGGATTTGTATCAAATATTACTCTATTAATTGCTTCAAATTCTAGAGCTTTGCTATGTAAGTTTACAAGTTCAACTAAAGCATAACGAGCTGGATGATTTAAATATTCTTCTTCACTCATAGTCTTCTTTAAGTTTTCATAACAAGCTTTCGCTGTTGCAAGCGAATGATTTCCATCTCCCATGGCAAATAGTAAAACGCCTTTATCTTTAACATTATATTTAGCTTCAAAAGCATCTTTGTCTGCTAGAGCTGCAAGTTCTTTATCAACTTCATCCATTGCCTCATTATTTAAAACATATCCTTTAATGTGTCCACCATTTTTCATTAGGTCAAAATCATAAACAACATCTTCTTCAGTTACTTTTGTTTTTAGACTTTCAATGATTTCTTTTTTGTCATCATCAATTAGAATCATAATGTGTGGAAGTTCCAGTGATGCATTTTCTCTGATTTTTACGCGTGGTGGTATCCTTTCAATAACAGTCTTTTCTGTTGCTCTGATTGGAGTCTTGCTTCCAACTTCATAAGAATATCCTTCAAGGTCTACGATACCCATTAATCCTTCACGAACTTTTCCATCATTTTGTGTTCTTTCTAGGTAAATCATGCTATCTTTATATTCTTTAAAAAAATCTTCATTTAATAATTTTTCCATGTTTGAATTGATGTTTTCAATTCTTTTTTCTACATCACTTTCTTCAAGATATATCTCTGGTAATGTTAATTGTAATGTTGATGGACTATCTCCGACGATTTTTTCAACATCACTCCAATATTCTGGTTCACTTGTATATTGGTCACAAGCTACTACACTCCATTTTGTCATATCTGCATTTTTAGGAAGTAGTATATTACCTCTTTTAAAAGGCACGTTCATAATATCATCTCCTAAATAGATTATATCATAGATATTATAAAAAAATAAGCAACAAATTTAATTTCTAATATAGATTGGCTTTTCTTTTCTTCTTATTAATTTCTTAGCCTCATTAAGTCTAGTTATTTTTGTACCTATATAACTACTTAAAGCGTACCGTAATGCTTCGATAAATTCAATGCAAGAAACAGAATCAGATAAGTACATTTCTTTTAAAATTGAGTTTTTATTTACGAAATCGTCAAAATAGTTATCTACAAGAAACAACATTATTTCCAAATTAAACCCGCGCATGTTATCTTTAACTTTGTCCCCATAGCTATATTCCAGAGTATCAATTATTTTAAAGGTTCCATTATTATATAAAATATTGTACATAATATCGTAGATTACTATATTGTTTTCTGATAGAATATTAAAATCTAATGTAGCATTTTTTATGCCTTTTAATAATGTATCAAGATTTAACATTAATGGATTTATCTCCCATAGACTTCTTGCTGAAATGTATGGCATGGTATAACCTATGACAATATCATTTAACATAATAACATCTGTTGCCCAAATAAAAGTTTTGTTTTTTACATTACTAAATTTTAATATATCTTCTTTTTTATAAGATGTTATTCCTTCTTCAAAAAACTCGTGAAATATTTTTATTACTGTATTATTAGTTTTGTCTAAATAACATACTCCTTGTGATCCCTGTCCTAAAAATTCTAAACTATTTAAATATATTTTTAACTGTTTTTCTGATTTAAAGTTCATACTTACCTCCGCGAGATAGTATTTTAGCACTTTTTACCCACAAACGCAAATATAATTTTTTTAATCTTGTTTGCTTGGTTTAATGGTTTTATATTGTTATAATAATTTCCATGGGAACTTTGATTGTTGGGTGTTAGCCTTCTTTATTTTAGTAAATGAAGGAGGAATGCTTATGAAGTTTAAAACTTTCTTTCTGAGGGGTTTGGCATTTATATCATTTGATTTGTAATTAATTATCATTTTGATTTTAATAAAAAAAAAATAATACTCAATCAAGCTTGATTGGGTAAAACCTATATATGGCTGACACTCAACGTGCAAAATCAAAGTGTCCCATTTTTATTTTATGCAAATTTCTTTGCTAGATACATCATATCATAACTAGTTATTTTTTTCAAGTCGTGATATTTCAATTAATTTTGTTGGGGTTTTAACTTTTTTTTACTGATTTTCTTCATCTAACATCTCGTAATGCATGACGATATCTCTATCGTAATAAGTAATGCGTCCACTTGGTAAAAGTAACATTCTGTTAATATTAAGATTATCAACAAAATCCAAATTATGTGATACTAGAAGCATTGTTCCTTCATAATTTTTAAATGTATCTGAGATTATTAATTGAGTCATTGGATCTAAGTGATTTGTTGGTTCATCTAATAGCAATGTATTGGCTCCAGTTAAGGATATTTTGGCTAAAGCTACTCTGCTTCGTTCTCCTGGTGATAATACTTCAACTTTTTTAAAAATATCTTCTCCGGAAAATAGAAAACTTCCTAACATTCTTCTTATTTCATAATCAGCAAGGCCAAAGTTAGCAAAGTTTTCTAAAATTGTTTTATTAGGTTCTAGTATTTCATGTTCTTGAGCATAATATGCTATATCGGTTTTTTCAGTTATTTCAATATTGCCTTCCAAAGGTTTTAAATACCCCATTATTAAACGTAAAAGTGTTGTTTTACCTATACCATTTTCTCCCACTACTAAAAGTTTTTCTCCACGGGATAAATCAAAATTTAAATTTTCATATAATAAGTTTTCTTCATCATAACCAAATGTTAGGTTATTACATTTTATTGGTATACTATAGCTCGTTCTATTTATTTTCATATTAAATTTAGTATATTTGTTTTTCTTTTCTAATTCTATCTTTTCACTTTCTAACTTTTCTAACTTCTTTATTCTATCTTTGGCTATATTTGCTTTCTTTTCATTACCACGAATATATTTTGCAATTATATTTTTTAATTTTTCTTCTTCTTTTATTTGACGATCATGTAATCTTTTCTTTGCTAAATCTCTTTCACTTTTAATTTTTATATATTTTTCATAATTGCCATTATACATTTCAACATTATGCTTTATTTTATCAACATAAAGAGTTTTTTTCGTTACCTCATTTAAAAATTCTATGTCATGGGATATTACTAAAATAATGCCATGATAATTTTTCAAGTAATCAATTATATAATCTTTTGTATCTAAATCTAAGTGATTTGTTGGTTCATCTAAAAGCATTATTTCGGGATTTGAATACAAAAGCCTTGCAAAAGCTACCTTTGATTTTTGACCTCCGGATATATTTTTTAGTTTTAAATCTAATAATGAATCTTCAATATTCATACCACTGATAATTTTAAGAAGTGAAACCTCAGCATTGTATTCATCATAATATTCAAGTAATTCACTAACACGATTTATTTTTTTATAGTATCTTTTTAATTCATATTCATTTTGAATGCTAGCAATAGTTTCATATAATTCATTTAGTTCTTCTTTAAGTTTTTTTATTGGTCTTCCTTCAAGTAAATAGTCAAATACTGTTTCTTCTTTATTACTCGCATCATCCATTATTACTTGAGGTAAATATCCTAGATTGATTTTGGTATTTAAAGTTATTGTACCTGAATCTGGGGTTATGTTTCCAAGCAGAATATTAAATAATGTTGATTTTCCTGCTCCGTTTACCCCGATTATACCTACTTTATCATTGTTGTTAATTTGAAATGATATATTATCAAATATAGTTTGAATTCCAAAAGACATACATAAATTTTCTATTTTCAAAAGTATCACTTCCTTACAAAGGAATTATAGAAGATTAACACAATCAAGTCAATAAAAAAAACATTTACTTTTTTTGAACAACATAAAAATATCCGATATATGATTTTACATCTAATGATTCTATCGCTACGATTGCTTTTTTAATGTTTCATAAAATTTATCAATTCTTGTTTCCAATATTCTTAATTATTAAATACTATTTTGTTTTTTCACTCTATATCATTTTACTTTGTTTTTTTAATTTTCTTTAAAAGAAAATTATTTTAATTATTTATGAATGCGCCTTTTAGATTTTAAATTTTAATTTATGTATGACTATTCTTTATCTGTATTATTTTAAAAAAAATACATACCATTTAAATTGATATGTACTTTTATTTTATTTATCTTTTAGTGAGCTTTCTAAAATTTTATTTAATGCAGTATTACCTTTTTCTGTTAGATGTATTCCATCTGCCATTAAATAGTCTTTGTTCTTTTGAATTTGACTGTAAAAATTAATTACTGTTACATTGCTATAACTTCCTAGACTTTTTAATGGTTTTCCACTTGACACTATATATAATTTGCTATTTTTACAAAGTTCAATTAATTCTTGATACTCTTTTATGGATATCACTGTTGAATTATCAAAGGCAAGTACTATTTTATTTGCTAAGGTATTTTCCTTAATAGATTTTTCAATACTTTCTTTTAAATCTTTATAACTAAAATCTTTATTTATTACGAATTTTGAGTCTGTAAAGTTTGATTGTAATGTTTCAAAGTCATAGAATAAAATATCATTACCATAAAAAACCATTTTCTTTTTTAGTTCCTCTTGGTGTTCTTTAATAAGCTGTTCTTTTTTATCTTTAAATGTATCTTTGTAAACATCTACGATGGCATTATAAACAATATTTGTATACTCTTTTCTACCTGTTGGTGGTAAGTGAATTCCATCTGCATAGAACCAATCACTATGACCTTTTGAAAGACTATACCAATCTATGATATGTAAATTATCATACTTTTTAGCTAATTCATTTAAATTGTCATTTACATAAGTGTAATTAGTTGTATTAATCCAAAAAACAGTTTTATCCTTTAATAAATCCATTATTTTTTCTTTACAACCATTTTTGCAATCTCCATTTGTTCCTAGATGAATTACTACTGGGTTACCAAGCTTTTTGTTATTTTTTAGTTCCTCAAGAATTGTATATCCTACATATGTAGAACGAGACTCTTTAGAGTCAAAATAGCTATTTGGAAACGCTTTTTTTAAATTGTTCATGGCTCCGAGCATAACCGAATCTCCTACAAAAGTTACAGGAAGTTCTTTAACTAATTCATCAAGACTCTTGTTTTCTAGTTCTTCAAGTTGTTTCGCCCAGTCATCTTCTTCTTTTTTCTCAAGAATTTGATACTCTTTTTGTTTTTCTAACATTATTTTTTCATTTTCTGCTAATTCAGCTTCTAGTTGCTTCATTTCTTTTTCGTGTGATTTTGTAGTTATATATTTATAACCTCCGAATGCTGATAATCCTATGATTACAACTAATATTATTCTTCTTACTATTTTCATATTATCCCTCTTATTTAGTACCATATGTAATACATATGATATTATTAATACAATTATTATAATTAATGGTGTTTTTAAATAATGATTTATATTTATATATTGAAATAAAAATATAACTGGATATTGTACTAAGTAAATTTCATAACTTAAATCAGATATTACCTTAAGTACTTTATCCCATGTTTTTAATTCTTTTTTATCTAAAACGGCATAATCAATTAACCTACATGATATTAAAGTTATTATAATCATACTAAATGTAAATAACTTTGAATTTGAATCTATTAAACAAAATAGTACCATGGATATAACTAAATATGCTCCGAATATTATTTTACGAAGTGGTTTTTTTCTAATATACTCTGGTACTAATGGTTTGTAATATGAATGAATAAAACCTAAGCACAAACCAAAAAGTATTGAATAAACTCTTGCGAATGTATTATAATAGGCATTCATTAAATTAGAACCTAGAGTACATTTATAAAAATATGCTGTCCCAATTACTGCAAGGATAAAAGTAAAAGCACAGGGAGCTAATTTATCTACTTTATCTCCAAGTTTTTTTAATCCTTTGTAAATAAATGGAAAAACTAAATCAAATTGTAATAATATTGATATGTACCACAAATGCATAAATGGTGAATCTACATGCCTAGCAAAATAATCTAAATTAGCATTTATTTGCCAAAAATTATTGTATCCTAATAATACTGATGTGGTTTCAATTTTTAAACTTAGCCATTTAATACTACTAAAAAAAGAAACGATAGCCACTGATATTAAAGTGACCATTACTAGAGGTATATATATTTTTTTTAATCTAGATATATAATATTCTTTATATGAAAATTTTTCTTTTTTAAAAGACGTAACACATGATAAATATCCACTTAACACAAAGAAAGTACATACCGCTAAATAACCACCTTTAAGTATTCCTAAATGATAGAATAATACTGCAATACAGGCTATTACTCTGATTATATTTAAATTTTTGTAGTATTCTTTTTTATTATTTTTGCTTTTATTCATTTTGCACCTCAAATATAACACTATTTTAACAATTCTTATTATACCATAAAAAAAGCCTTGCAATTGACTTTTATTGTTTTTTTGACGGAATATTTCTTATTCTTGACATTCCAAGTTGAACTAAAGAAAAATTATCAGATAACTCTTTTAATAATTCTTTTAATTCTTGAATTGATGAGACCACTATGTCTGGTGCTTTTAATACAGCAAGTTGAACATATACGTCATTTTCATTTTTATAAAATACACATGGAGAATCATGACCAAGATTGCATAGGCTAGCCCAGTCCATACCAAACGAAAATCTAAAACGCGGACATATTTTATTCATTTCATTTACTGTATAAACCTCTCCGACATAAATTGTTCTTACAAGGTCCTTTTTCTTCTTATTAGAATTTATTATTTCATATACTTCTAATTTCAATAAATCTTCTGGAAAATCAATATTATCAATATCTTCTGGCATGTTGATAACTAATGGAGATGTATTTTCATCTTTTATTGTGGGAAAACTTTTTCCAAACACTGCAACAACCTTTAATTCTTCTTTATCTTCTTTGTTAAACATTAATTAATTTCCTTTCTAGATTTGGTTCTTTTTAATGCTTTTTCATCATTTAAAATAATTGATAAATCCATTAAAAATTCTTTTAATTCCGTAGTATCTGGCAAAACTATATCATCTGAGTCTAACTTAGCTACTAAAACATAATTATTATAAACATCTTTATAAAATACACACGGAGAATCATCTCTAATATCTTTTAGAGTTTTAACATCAAAATTTTCACAATATCTATAATTGGGGTGTATGCTTTTTATTATTCTTTCAGGGTATACTTCTCCAACATATATCGCACATATATATTCTTCTTTACCATCTTGTTTTTCAAATACTTCTAACTTTAAAATATTATTTGGAAATTCAACGCTTTCTAAATCGCATGGTAATTCAAGCACTAATGGCGAATTACTTTTATCTTTTGGAAATGAAAATCCTTTACTATTTGTATTTATTACTTTTAATATAATGTTTTCTTTCATTATTTACCTCCTTAATTCTGGATACTCCTATTAATCTTTTTTGGTATTTTTCCGTTAATTCAGCTAACAACATTTTAAGTTGATTTATATTTTCTACAACCATGTCACCACGATTTAATTTTGCAAGTAAAACTAAAGCCCCATTAGAATTTGGTACAAATACATAAGGCATATTATCTTTTCCTTGAGAAAATTGAAAGGTCGGGTTTAATGATTGGATAGTTTTCTTATAAAAAACTTCTCCGATGTATATAGAAAATAAGTATTCTTCTGTTTCTTCGCTAGTTTCATATACTTCCAATTTTACAATATTTTGAGGAAATGATACTTTTTCAATTTCTGTTGATAAAATTATTTCGATGGGCATATCATCTTTTTTGTAAACTTTACCATCTTTTGTTACTAAATTTTTTATTTTTAATTCTCTTTTTTCATTCATGACAAAACCTCCTATATAAATTATATCACTTACTTTTTAGTTTTAATATATTTGTTTTTGTTTTTCTTTATATTCTTCAAACAATTCTAAGCATTTCTCATGGTCTAATTGTTTTATTTTCAAAATCTCTTCATTTTTATTATTTATATATTTATAAATGAAATCATCTCTAAATCCTATTTCTTCTGCTTCATTTACATTAGTTCCATAATATACAGTTTGAATATTTGCCCAGATTATAGCTGATAGACACATTGGGCATGGATATCCGGTTGCATAAAGTATGCAATTTGATAAATCATGAGTTTTTAGTTTTTTTGACGCTTCTCTAATTGCATTTATTTCAGCATGAGCTGTTGGGTCATAAGTTTCCAACACTAAATTTGAAGATATGCTTATTATATTTCCCTTTTTATCTGTAATTACTGCCCCAAAAGGCCCACCTTTATTATCATTCATAGTTTTTCTTGCTTGATTTATTCCCAAAGTCATTATTTTATCGTTATTCATAGTTACCACCTAATTAAATTGTAACAAAAACACTAAAAAAAGTCATTAAAAATTTGTTAATAACTTTTGAGTTATCAACAAATTTATGGTTTTAATCTTTCTAATTTTGTTTCTTTAGAAATTATATCATTCATTATTTCTATAAATCGTTCGTTAGTAATATTAACTAGTAATTTTCTTATTTCTTCTTCACTTAAATGAGAAACAAAATCCATTATATATTCATATTCCATCTCAAAAAGTATTTTTTTCTTGTATTTTTTAATTGTTTCTTGCCAATATGGAGTTTGTTTTAATTCAGCATAGTACGTACTTAATATAAATATCAAGTATTCTTTTAATTTCTTTTGAAGTTTTAAATCTGTTATTCTAATTTCTAAACTAATATTTTCTAGTGAAATTCCTGGTGTTATATAAAAATCATTATTTTTGGAAAATGATAAAGTAAATGAAATGGAATTACTATTTACATTAAAGTTATATACTACAGGAAAATTTGCAAGTAAATAATCAATTATTTCTTTTAAAGTATTAATATCTAAAAACTCATCTGTTAATATATTTCCATTTGGTACACTTTGTTTAAAATTTTCAGTGCCATCGAGGATACTAATAAATGTGTGTGGCAAATTATCTTCTTCTATTAAATTTATTATTATGTCTGTAGACGGCCTTTTAAAACTTGGCATATCTAAATCTATCCTAGGAGTTTTAACGGGATGCAATTCATTTATTAAACCTATTATTTTTTCTGATATTTCTTTTTCATTTGTTATTTCCATAACCAGAACCTCCATTTGTTTTATGATAACGTTTAAATTAACAATTTTTTCAAAAGTATATATAATAAATTTGACAATGGTAAAAAGTTTTGTTACATTATTGTTGTAATGCTTACTTGGGAATGGTTAAAGCTAGGTTCTCGAATGAGAGTAGATATGCGATAGCATATTTAGAATTTCTTTGCTTCTGGGGTAAGCTTTTTTTATTTACTTAAATTTTTTATCTTCCTCTTGAACAAAATTTTCTTTTATAAACTTCAATTAAATCGGGATCATTTTGATTTTCTGGCAAATTATCTAAATCAAAGAATTTCATATTTTTTGATTCACTATCCCATTTTAATTCACCACTATATTTTCTAATACAATAAAGTGCTGTATTATTAATTACTACATCTCCATTTGGATAATCGTTTCTTCTTGAAGCACCAGATACTATATCTATTAACTCTAAATCTTCTTCTTTAACATCAAGATTAGTTTCTTCTTTTACTTCTCTTAAAACAGTATCTTGAAACCTTTCTCCAAGTTCTTGGCATCCTCCAGGTAGTCCCCATTTATCTCTGTCTGCTCTACTTTGTAATAGAATTTGTCCTTCATTATTAACTATTATTGCAGCAGCACCATCTTGTAATAAAACAAATCTATGCTTTAATACGCCCATGCATAATCTAGTAAATACAGGATAACCAATTACATTACTTAATTCTATTATTTCATCTGATGTTAATGGTTCAATAATTTTTACTAACGCTTCGTATGTTAAATTTCTTTTTTCTTGTGTTGATAAATTTCTTATTTTATCTATTACTTCTCTACTACTCATTATTTTTTCCTCCTTAAAGAATTGTCATTAGTATAACATATATTTTTTTATTTATCTAGTTTTCTTTCTAATCGTTGATAACTTTGATTGTAATTTAAAAAGGCTTGCAATGCACTAGTAATAGCACTACTATCAAAAATTTCTCTTTTATAAAATCCATTTGTTAAGTATCCTGTAATGCCATTTTCTTTTTTATTTTCTTTATTTTCTATAATTGCTTCTATTACTTTGTTTAATGAATTACCTTTACTTACCCACTCAAACATGTTTTTAGAAATTTGCAGCCCTTGAGATTTTCCTATAAATTCATTATTATTAATGTCTATAACTGATGCATATGTTACAATAAAATATGTGTTATTAACTTTTTCATAGCCTCCTTCAATGCTAATAAGCAAATCAAATGCAATATTTCTTTCCCAACAATATTCATATAAATTTTTATTTCTGTTTTGTGCACCAATTAAAGTTTCTTCGTTAATTGGTTTTGAACTTACTTCTGATGGAACATCTATGGATAAAATTTCTATATCTTGATACCCAAGAGTTTGCATTGCTAATTTTATTGCATTTATTTTTGAAGGGTTTTTTGATCCTAATATTATTTTCATTTCTTACCTCTTTATTTATTTTCTATTTCTTTTGTCTCCAGTATTAACTTATCAAAGTCTGAAATATAATTTTTATCTTGAATTATTCTATATTTTTCATATTCTTTCATAGCTTTTTCTAAAGCTTTTTTATGAGAAATTTCGCCTTTGTTTTCTAAAACATCATAATGCAGTAATGTTAATGCATTTTCAACTTCTTTTTTCCAATCATTCATATACATTTGAATATTTCTTTCTGCATTATTTTCAGCAATATCTAAAAATAAATTTACTAAATTATTTAAATTTTTAATTTCTTTTTCATCTAAATAATTTTTTGCTATTATTACATCTGATTTTAATATTTTCCCATCAGAGATTTTTCCCATGTTGTTAATCCCATGTTATCTTTGTTGACATCAATCCTGTTATAAACGATTTCCGCTGCTGTTTGTCCAGTAATGGCGTAATGAAATTTATTTTGAATGGTTTTGTAAAATGTTATTGATTCATTAGCGTTTTTATTATAATCAATTGAACATTCTGCAAATATATCAGTGATTTTTTGATAAAACATTCTCTCACTAGTACGAATTAATTTAATCCTTTCCAATAATCTTTTAAAATATTCCTGATCTGATTTTCTAGCTTTCATAAATCTGTCATCATTTAAAGCAAAACCTTGAATCATGTAATCTTTAATTATTTTGTTAGCCCAAGTTCTAAATTTAATTGCTTTTTTTGAATTAACCCTGAAACCTATAGAAATAATCATATCAAGATTATAATAAGAATATGTTCTTTGCACACTTCGATTTCCTTCTTTTTGAACTTGTGCAACTTTTGCACAAGTTGCCACTTCTTTTAGTTCATCATCTTTATAAATATTATTAATGTGCCTGATAATACCTGTTCTATCAACATTAAAAAGTTCCGCAATAGCTTCTGCATTTAACCAAACGTCTTCATTTTCAAGTAATACTTCAATTTTTATATTACCTTCTTCATCATTGTAAAATATAATATTTTTTTCTGTGCCAATTAATTTATTATTCATATTTCCCCCTTGTGCATAATTATTTATCAATTTAATTATATCATTAATTTTCTTTGGCCACAATAACAATGCTATATTTTAGAAAAAATGTTAATAACTATATGGTTATTAACAAGTTTTTTATATATTGCCTTTTAAATTTTAATGTTAATGCTATACATTTTTTCTAACACCTAATTATTTCGCTGTTTTATCTTTTTATATTTTGTTGCTCTCTAGTTTCATTCATCATAAATACTAATGCTTCTACTTGTTCTATATCATCTTTAGAAATAATTTTGGTTTCACCTTTTGAAATATTTCTGCGTGCGTTAAAACATTTTAGAAACACAACTTGAGTAAAGTCGATGTAGTTTTGTCCTCCGAGATTTTTAGCAAATGATAATAAGTTACCGGTAACATATGTTTTTTTAATTTCATCTCTAAATGTTTTATAAAACAAATTAATTAATGGGAATAATCGTTCTTGCCACGATGAAGATATTTTTAAATCTATGCCTAATCTTCTAAGCTCATCCAAAATATCTATTGTTATTTTTTGATTAATTATTTCATTTAAGTCATTATCATTGGATACTATTCCATTATTTTGTTCTATTATTGTACTTAAACCGCTTATTATTCTTAATGGATTTTTTGATAAAACATGACAACTAATCATATGATTTATTTCGTGAATTATATGAGTTATATTATACGATAAAGGTAGAATTAAAACATCTAATTCATCAATAAAAGCACTTTGTGAAAAACATTTCTCTTTATATTTCTTTAAGTATTCATCTATAATTTCTTTTGGTAAAGAGGTTTCTATTATATCATTTATATCGCTATAATTTTGTATTTCATCATCATACCAAATAATCTTCAGCTCTTTAAATCTATTAGTGATAAAATCGGAATACTCAGTTCCATAAACATTAATAAAAGCCTGAATTATTACATCTAAATCTTCGTTTAATTTTATTTTACAAATATTATGTTTTGTTTTTAAATCCATAGTACATATCCCCTTTATATTAATCTATAATTCCTAAAAAAATTGTTACCACGCCAATAATACAATGACTAATCGATACTCCAAATAAATTTTTATCTTTTATATACAAATTATACCAAATTAAACCAATTATAAAAGTTAATACAATGGTTAATATATCTTTGTATATAATATGGACAAATGCATACATAGACGAAGATATTAACATAGTACTATGTTTGCCATTATCAAAATAGCCATAGAAACCACGATATAAGAATTCTTGAATTGGGCATGAAATAAATATATAAAATAAAGAAAAGGAGATGGGGGCATTGTTTCACTTGGAACAAACTTATTTATATTTAAAAATTTCATTAAGATAATAATTGATACGGATATAATAATTATGGGTAAATTGCTGATTAATGAGTTTGCAATATTTCTTTTAGTTATACCTAAATCCTCATTACTTATATTATTTTTTCTTAACCAAAAATATATTAGAATTCCAAATGTTACTAATATATAAAATTTATATTTAAACAATTGCTGAAAAATTAAAATTGATAAGGGAACTAATATATATAAAGTATTGATAACAATAAATATTTTTTTGTTTTTCATTCTACCTCATTCCTTCGTTGCTTTTTATCTCATTAAAACTTCCGTATTTTTAAATTAAAAGGTGTAACCTAACTATTTTGTTTACACATTTTTGTTAAATTATATTACTTTCCGCAGCAATTTTTATATTTTTTCCCTGAACCGCAAATGCAGGGGTCATTACGACCAATTTTGTGGCTAACTCTTTTAGGTTGATTCTTAATTTTTTCTTTGCCATCATTAGCTGTACCTTTTAAAGTTTGTTTTCTTTCAACATTTTGACGAACTTCGGCTTTAAGTAAGAAAAGCGCAATATCATTATCTATTTTGTTAAGCAAGTTATCAAACATTTCAAAGCCTTCCATTGTATAGACTTGAACTGGATTTGATTGCCCATAACCGCGAAGACCAACACCTTCTTTTAAGTGTTCCATAGCACTCATGTGGTCTACCCAACTTGTATCAATAACACGAAGTGATATAGCTTTTTCAAAATCATTCATAAGTGGTGATGATATCATTTTCTTTTCATAGTTTTTGATAACTAGTTCACTAATGTAATCTATTACTTCTTGTTCTTTCATTCCTTCAAGGACTTTGGCATTTAATTCTTCACCTTTTAAGAAGTTAGTATTTACATATTCTGCAATTTCAGATAAATCATTTTCTGTTAAACAATTTTCTGGTGGAATGTGACTGTCTACAAGATTTGTTATTGTATTTTTAAATGTTTCAATAATTGAATCATGAATACTTTCTTGATCAAGTATCTCATTACGACGTGCATAAATTATTTCTCTTTGTTCATTTAAAACATTATCATAATCAAGAAGGCTCTTACGATAATCGAAGTTATTTCCTTCAACTTTCTTTTGGGCTGATTCAATACTTCTGGTTAATGCTTTAGAACGAATTGCTTGATCTCCATCAATTCCCATACTTATTAACATATTTTTAATTTTTTCAGTACCAAAACGACGCATTAAGTCATCTTCAAAAGATACAAAGAATTGACTTGTTCCTGGGTCTCCTTGACGTCCTGAACGACCACGCAACTGATTATCAATACGGCGTGATTCATGTCTTTCAGTACCAATTACATAAAGACCACCAATTTCACGAACACCTTCACCAAGTTTAATATCTGTTCCACGTCCTGCCATGTTTGTTGCAAGTGTAATAGCATCTTTTTCACCAGCATGAGCAATTATTTCAGCTTCTCTTTCATGGTTCTTGGCATTTAATACTTCATGTTTTAAACCGTTTTTAGTTAATAATTTACTTAGCTTTTCGTTAGCTTCAACAGAGATTGTACCAATTAGAATTGGTTGATGTTTAGCATGAATTTCTTTAACAACATTTATAATTGCTTTATATTTTCCATTTTCTCCAGAATAAACTAAGTCCGGTAAATCTTCACGTATTACTGGTTTATTAGTTGGTATTCTAATAACATACATGTTGTAAATATTTCTAAATTCTTCTTCTTCAGTCTTGGCAGTACCTGTCATACCTGATAATTTATTATACATTCTAAATAGGTTTTGGAATGTAATAGTTGCCATTGTTTTAGTTTCAGTGTTAATTGTAACCCCTTCTTTAGCTTCGATAGCTTGATGAAGACCTTCTGAATATTGTCTTCCGTGCATTAAACGACCTGTAAATGGGTCAACAATTATAATTGCATCATTATCAACAACATAATCGATATCTTTTTTAAATCCATAGTTAGCTTTTAGGGCTTGATTAATATGATGTACTAAATTAGTATTATCTAAATCATATAGATTTGTTATATTTAAGAACTTTTCAACCTTTTTACTACCTTCAGCAGTTAAAGATACACTTTTTGTTTTTAAATCAATTGTATAATCATCTTCTTCTTTTAATCTTTTAGCAACTCTATCTGCTTCAATATAAAGACTATTGGTATTAAATTGACCACCACTGATAATTAATGGAGTTCTTGCTTCATCAATTAAAATTGAGTCAACTTCATCGATGATACAGAAGTTAAGTCCTCTTTGAACTCTATCTTCTTTTCTTACAACCATATTATCTCTTAAGTAGTCAAATCCAACTTCATTATTTGTTGAATATGTAATATCAGCATTATATGCTTCTTGTTTCTCTTTTGGTGATAATTCTCTTAAGTTGATACCAACAGATACACCTAGTAAGTCATATATTGGTCTCATCCATTCAGCATTACGACTTGATAGATATTCATTTGTTGTAACAACATGAACACCTTTTCCGCTTAAAGCATTTAAATAAGCTGGTAAAATTGTAGTTAAAGTTTTACCTTCACCAGTTTTCATTTCCGCAATATTACCATAATGGATTGCTAAGCCCCCAAGGATTTGAACATGGAATGGTTTTTCTCCAATTGCACGATAAGCAGCTTCACGAGCTAATGCAAATGCAGGAACCACAATATCTTCTAGAGTTTTTCCATCTTCAAGCATTGCTTTAAATTCTAAAGTTTTATCTTTAAAATCTTCATCTTTTAAAGCTTGCATTTCAGGCTCTAATTTCTCAATTTCTTCTGCTAGTTTTTCAAAGCGACATAATTCTTTATATTCACTATCTAATAATTTTTTTATAAAATTCATTTTCTCATTTCTCCTTAATGTGTATTATACCATAAGTAAAAAAAAAGAAAAAGCATTTAACCTTTTTTTCGTAGTAATATCAAAAAAAAAGAAGCCTTTTGGGCTTCAAATTATAAACTATTTAACATTTATAATACCAAATTTACCATCTTTTCTTTTATATAGAACAGAAACACAATCTTCATCAATATTTTTAAAAACAAAGAAATCATGATTTAATAAATCAATTTGAAGCATTGCTTCTTCTTCATCCATTGGTTTCATTTCCATTTCTTTTCTTTTGACGATTTTTGGTACTTCTTCTTCCTCATCATCATTAACTTCAAAATCAAAACTCATTTCAAATTTAGGAACATCGTGATACTTCTTGCCAAGACGACTTTTATTTTTTCTGATTTGTCCTTCAAGTTTATCAACTACTAGGTCCGTTGCTGCATAAAGGTCAGGATGTCTTTCTTCTGCTCTTAAAGTAAATTTACTTGTTGGCACTGTTACTTCAATACTTTGATCTTGGTTCTTTACCTTAATTAAGACCTTACATTCAGTTGCCTTAGGACTTTCAAAATACTTATCTAGCTTTCCTAACTTTTCTGTTATGTATTCTTTCATTGACTTTGTGACAGTTACTTTGTCACCACGAATACTTATCTTCAAATTATCACCTTCCTAATTTTAATATACCACAAAAAAAAGAAAAAAACTACTTAATTGTAGTCATTTCTTGTTCTAAAACATCAACTGCTTGTAAACCTTTTGAAGTTTCAATTAGTTTAAAATTTACTGTAGCACCTTCATTTAATGTCTTATAACCTTCTTTAACAATAGCTGAATAATGCACAAAGATGTCAGATAGTTTATCACATTCGATGAAACCGTAACCTTTGTCATTATTAAACCACTTAACAGTTCCTTGCATCATAACTCTTAGCTCCTTCCTACATTTAAACTTTAACACACTAAAGTTTATAATGCAACAAAAACCGTTCGACATTTTTTGACAAATATCCTTAAATTTAGTCTTTTACGCTAGTAATTATGTAGGTTTCATAATTTGAAAAAATATATGTTTTTATATTAAATTTATCTTCTAATTTAGAAAATATCTCTTTTATTAGTTCACCACTACCTAAAAGATATACTTCTTTTTGATTTAAAATATAACTAAAATATTCTAATATATCATCTATTTTTAAAAAGCATTGAGTTTCCATATATATATTAT
>ERZ780148.481-NODE-481-length-33335-cov-9.130589_pt1 | contig 33335 bp, 32 predicted proteins | sample MGYA00510984_ERZ780148 | MGnify/ENA primary metagenome ERZ780148 (study PRJEB29588, sample SAMEA2160902) | human gut metagenome | biome: human gut; feature: human-associated habitat; material: faeces | place: Denmark | collected 2008/2010 ...
ATCCTGCACAAGTATCTGGGTTTATGCTCATTTTTTTAGTTTCTTTATTCATAACTTACAGCCCTTCCGCTTACAATGTAAGCTTTAAGTAATATATATAATAAATATAGTTATAAAGACTTTATAAGTAATATAAGTCAAAAAGAAGGATTTTTAATGTATGAGAATAATAATATAATAAGTCCAGAATATATAAAAACAGGAATGATTTATAAAAATAAATATAAAGAATATAAGATAGTGTTAACAGGAGATGTAACAGGAGATGGACTTGTTAAAATGAATGATATTATGATGATAGCAAATCATCTAATAGATAATAATACATTAAAGAATGAATATTTCTATGCAGCAGATTTAACGAATGATGACAAAGTGAAGATGAATGATTTAATGAAATTGGCTAATATAATGATAAACGGAGGTAATGTATGAAAAAAGTGTGGGTTGTAATACTTAGTGTGATATCTATAACATCAGTAAAAGCAACAAATATAGATGTAAGTATAACATGTCCAAGTACAATTTATAAGAAAGATGCAATAAATTGTTCGATAAGTAGTAATGCAAGTAATGGAGCATTATCAGGGATAAAAGGAAATTTTGAGATAACAAATGGAACATATGCATCATTTACAGCCGGAGGTAGTTGGGTAGTTTATGCATCAAATAGCAATGGATTTGTAATAGGAAACACATCAGGAGGAATAACAGGGAATAGTATATTAGGAACATTAAAAATAACAACCACAGCAAATGTAGGAGAACAAATAAAAATAAAGTTAACAAATTTAAATGCCAGTGATACCGATTATAATGATATAGATATAGCAAATAAAGAAGCAATAGTTAAGATTGTAGAAAAAGAAAAAAAAGATAATAATAACAATAATGGTAATTCGAATAATAATAATAAACCAAAAGAAGAGGTATATTTAGATACATTAGCAGTAGAAGGATATAATATAGGATTTACAAAAAATAAATATGTATATGATCTAGAGGTAACAGAAGATATTGAATATGTAAATATATTAGCAACATCAAAATATAACGTAAGTGGAGTAGGAAAGAAGACGTTAGATAAAGAGGTAAATGTAATAAGTATTATAGTAAGTAATGGAAATACTAAAAGAACATATACGATAAATATAAAAAAGGTAAAAGAAGTAACAGATAAGGTTAGTAATAATGAAGAAGATGTAACAAAAGCATTAGAAAAGTTCAATGAAATATATATAGACGTATTGGAAAGTGAAAATCCAATAGCATTAAAATCTATATTAGAAAAAATATATAAAGTAGATAAGAAAATAACATATAATGTTTATAATGAAGAAAATAAATTATTATATAGTTATGTATTTAATGGAAAAGATATGGATTATATATTAGATAATATACCATTAAAGATAAATATAGATAAAGATAATATAGAATTTGTATATAAGAGTTATTTTCCAAATAATACAATAATAAATTTATATGATTATAAAACGAGTGGAAATTTATATAAGATAAATAGTGAAAATAGTTTAGAATTAATAGATAGTAATCTAAAATATACAGATGGACAAGTAGCAATAAAAGTAGAAAAAGGAGATAAATATACAATAACAGAAAAAGAAGAAAAGAAAGATAATGATGAAGTTGTTGTAAACAAAACAAATCCATTAGTAATACCTTTGATGATTCTACTTATACTAGTTAGTTTAGAATTTAGTTATTATGTTATTTATAGGTATATCAAATTAAAAAGAATAGTTGATGATACAAAGAAAAATTAAAGAAGATGCTGAATAAGTGTCTTTTTTCATTTTATTTACATAAATGCTTGCAACATTTTGACATGTTTTGTCGAAAGTGTTGCAAGCCTTATTTTTTCTCTTTATAATACAATCCCTAAAGGAGGGATTATAATGAAAACAATTATTTTAAAAAGTGATATTTCAGAAGAAAAATCTTTTATACTTTCTAAAATATTTGCTAATAAATTACCTTTATTTGATTTTATTAATTCTTTTTTTGGTTATATAAATTATGGTTATCATATAATTGATGGAAAAGTTAATGTATTAAATTTAGATAATAGAGTAAGTAATGGTAATTTAGTTATTAATTATGATAATAAGGATAGTGTTCGTTTAAATATATGTGGCATTTATCATATCATAATAGATGATATTACTTTTGAAAAAATAATTTAAGTAGTTCGACGAATGTCGGACTAAATTAAATTGAAAGGATGGAAATTATGAATTATTATAAGGAAATAAAAACAGAAATAATAAATAATGAAATAACTAAAAAAATTAAAGACTACTCTAAAAATAAAAGTGATTTAACAACTTATTATAATGTAGGTAAATTATTAAGTGAAGCAGGTAAACGTTATGGTGAAGGAATTATAAAGGAATATTCTAAAAAATTAACAAAAGAATTTGGTAAGGGATACTCGACTCGTACACTAAAATATATGAGAAAATTTTATAATTTTCAAAAAGGGCAACCACCGTTTGCCCTTTTAACCTGGAGCCATTATTTGCAATTGTTATCATTTAAAGATAAAAATAAGATAAATTATTACATTGATATAACGATAAAAAACAATTTATCAAAAAGACAATTATGTGAACGAATAAAAAATAATGAATATGAAAGATTAGATGATAAAACAAAACAAAAATTGATTGAACATAAAGAAACTAAAGTTGAAGATCTCATTAAAAATCCAATAGTTATAAGAAATTCTTTTAATTATGAAATTATATCAGAAAAGATGTTACAAAAATTAATTCTTGATGATATACCTTCGTTTTTAAAAGAGCTTGGTAACTCATTTAGTTTTATTTCAAATGAATACAAACTTAAAATGGGTAATACCTATAATTATATTGATTTACTTTTATATAATATTGAATTCAATTGCTATGTTGTCGTAGAATTAAAGGTACCTGAATTAAAAAAAGAACATATTGGTCAAATTGAAGTATACATGAATTATATAGATAAAAATTTAAAAACACCTATGCAAAATAAAACTATTGGTATAATTATTTGTAAAAAAGATAATAGATTTATTATAGAGTATTGTAGTGATGAGAGGATAACTGTAAGGAAGTATGAATTAATATAAGAAAATAAAAGTGATTAAAAAATATTACTTACAAAATAAAATCACCTTTTTATTAGGTGATTTATTCTAATTGTTATCTAAGTAATTTTCATCAACATTATCTATTACTTCATTAACTTCTTCTTCATCAACAATTTCATCGTAATCGTCGTAATCATCTTCAACACTAATTTTTACTTTAGCATCTCCGATGATTTCTACTCCCATTTCTTTTTCAATATCTAAATAGACATTTCCATTTTCACATTTTACATTTGATACGGTTGGTTGTTTTAAACATCTAACAATAATTTCACTAGCACCATCCATATTAGCATCATTTCGAAGTGGTACATTTAGATTATCTGTATAACTAAATTTCTTTGTTGTAACAGCAGTTTTTTTATCAGCATCATATGAATACCATACATTTACATCAAAATTACCATTTATTGTAACGCTACCATTAGTGCCTTTTACACCATTAAACGAATGATTTATAACCCAACAACCAAGGACTGTGTTTGGCATTTCTTCGGGAGTTAATGTAAAAGAATTACTGTTAGTTTTTTTTGCTTTACCAATAACTGCTTTAGTAACTATTTCTTTAAAACTAGACAAATTAATCACGCTCCTAATTAAGTATATGCATTTACTTTACAAAAGTACACAGGATTTGGTATACTTATTATGGTGAGGTTAAAATGAAAGATGATTGTTTATTTTGTAAAATCGTAAGAAAGGAAATTCCTTCAAAAATATTATATGAAGATGATGATATACTTGTTATGCTTGATGCATTTCCAGATACAGATGGACATACTTTAGTTATTCCAAAGGAACACTTTGAAGATATTTATGAAATACCTAATGATGTTTTAATTAAAATGATTAGTGTTGGTAAGAAATTTACTAAAGAATTAATGTTTAAACTTGATAAGTGTGCATCAACATTTTTAATTAATTATGGCGACTCTCAAGCTATTAAACATATACATTTGCATTTACTCCCTGATTTTATGCATAAAACGCATAATTTAGATAAAGATGAAGTATATAATTTATTAAAGGATTAGTTATGACAAGAAGAAAAAGAAAATTTAAAAAAAATATAGTTAAGTTTTTCTTAAGTATTATTTTAGTAGCTTTAGTTAGTTATTTAACTTATTATGGATATAATTATTTCTTTGGTAATGGCATTAGTGATGTAAATGGAAATACTAACGTTAATAATAATCATAGTAATAAACATAATGAAAATAAAGAACAAATATATAAATTAAAATTACTTGCAACTGGTGATGGATTAATTCATAGTGTTATTTATAGAACTTATTATAAAAATGGTGTTTATGATTTTAGTGATGCTGTAAAGTATGTAAAAGATATTGTTAAAGAGTATGACATTGCTTATTATAATCAAGAAACTCCAACTGGAGATGACTCAATTGCTTATTCTGGATATCCGATGTTTTATACGCCGAGTGCTTATGTAGATGCCATGCGAGCAGTTGGCTTTAATACTGTATCTTTAGCATCTAATCATTCTCTTGATAAAGGTGAAAAAGGTATTTTAAATACTGTTAAATATTTTAAAACTACTGATATTTTATATAGTGGTATGAGTGATTCAGAGACTGACAGAAATAATTTTATTATAAAAGAAAAAAATAACATAACTTATACAATGTTATCATATACCACAATAACCAATGGATTAAATGTTCCGGCAGGAAAGAGTTATCTTTTGAATAAATATGATAAAGAGCAAGTAAAAAAAGACATTGAAGCTGTTCGTGATAAAGTAGATGTTTTAATTGTTGCAATGCACTGGGGGATTGAATATATTAATATGCCAAATGATGAGGAAAAAGAAATTGCTGAGTATTTATCATCGCTTGGAGTTGATATAGTAATAGGTAATCATCCTCATATTTTGCAGCCAATAACTAAAATTGGAGATACTATTGTAATGTATTCTTTGGGTAATTTCATATCAAATCAATATGGTGGATCTAACGGAGATTGGAATAAGCTTATTGGCTTTATGGCAACTTTAGATATAACTAAAACTGTTTCTAAAGATAATGAAGTAAACATGACTTTTGATAATTTAGGTGGAGAATTAATATTTACAAAATATAATGGTAATCCTGTTACAACTCCAGTTCATACAGGACATACTGTTATTCCATTTAGTAAAATGACTGATGATAGTTATTTAAAAGATTATGAAAGGCTTTATAATAAATATACAGGTGTACTTAAATCTTTAGGGCAAGATTTAAATATAGCTCCGATAGGTTCTAGAGCAAACTAAAAAGCTGATTTTTTCAGCTTTTTAGTTTGTTTCTTTTACTATTGGTTTAAAATTGCTAATAGCATTTACTAGTTTTGGATGTCTTATAATAAAATGAATGGTTGGGTTTTCTTCTTTAGATATAATAACAAATTTTTTGTTTACTATTGTAACTGTTATATTCTTAAATGTAAGTGATGATAATTTATTTAATTTGTAATTATGGTTCTTCTTAGAAAAAGTTTCTGTTTCTTTTAGGTGGGATAAATATTCTTCGTATGTATAAGTAATTCTTTTATTATAAAAAATATCTGAAAGTAAGAGATTAGAAGGAGAGTTTTTAAATTCTTCTTTTGTTAATATATGAATATTATCTGTTATAGATGAAGTATTTAAAATATTAGTATAGTTTATATAACATTCATTTTTATAATTTAAGATAGTATCTATGTCACTTTTTTTTAGTTTATTTCTTTTTAAAATAGAAGTAAGTAGGGTATCAGTGATTGTAAAAAGAGGAAGACTAGATAAAAATCTTGTTCGTGGTTCAAACGTTTCATAGTATTTTTTTAAAAAATTATTGTATGAATCAATGTTTTCATTTTTATAAATATCCATTAAAGGTGTAGCTTTTTTTAGTAAATTTTTTGCTTTTTCTTGATAATATTCTACCTCTTTTTTATTATTAGTTAAATAATATTTTCCTTTATTGTGGTGACCATTTATTGATTCACCAGCGAGAGCTAGTGTTTGTGAAGTATACGTTAAGTTTTGATAAATATTTGTTTTTATATCTTTAAAATAATATGGAGTGATTTGACCAGTCATGTAAATTGGAATCCAACTTTCTAATCCTAGCATCATTTCATTAAATGGTCGATCTAAGTTATGAATAATATCTAAATGAAGACCTTTTTTTAACATACAAGCAATTCCAAACATCCATTTTTTTCCAAATTCTACGTCTTTAGCCATATCTTCCATAGGCATATCACTACACATGAAAACATTATTGTTTTTGGTTAATACGGTTCCTTTAAAAAAGTCTAATTCTCCTTTTTTCATTTCTTCGATGCCATAATAACTTTTGGTTTTAGTTATATAAAACGGAATATTAGGTATTTTTAATTCATCAAATTTAATGGCTTTAATGTAATCATTTAAATTAAAATTGTCTAAATTAGTTAAAAACTTTTCAATTTTATCGTCTGGTTTGTTTTTGCTATCTGTTAGAAAATTTAATAAGTGTTCATTTAGATTATTAATATTTAAGTCTTTACCTAGTAAATTAGATAGTTTTTTTATGTCTTCTTCGGAATTATATTTATTTATTATGTAATTAATTGTTTTTTTGGAAAATTCGATTGGTTCACTAGGTTTTGTTTTTCCATATCTTATTCTTGAGATGTGTGATGAATCATACAAAGTATATTTTGACATGTCTTTTAAATTTATTTTTAATAAATTTATTAAGTCATTTAAATTTTTACTAAAATTCTCGTAATTAAAATTATCTTTCTTTAAAGAATTTATAATACTATTTTTAATATCTTCTTTTTGATATTTTTTATCACTTAGTTCAAATAAAACATTAATGATTGTTTCTACTTGAATGCTGTTTGCTTCTGGAGTTCTTTGACCACTTCGATATCTGCTTATAACTGATGGAGAAATATTTGTAAGTTCTGATAATTTTTTTGAACTACAGTTAAATTTTTCAAGATACTTGTTTAATAAATCACTAAATTTCATAATAATTATCACCTAGATGTATTATACTATATGTAAATGTAGTTGTCACTAAAAACAATGCATTAGTTGGAAACTTAATTGTTATATATAGTTATTTAAATTATAATATAAATAGGAATGGAGAATAAAATATGAATAAGAAAAAAATAATTATTATTGCTTGTGCTGTAATCGCTGTTTTAGGCTTAGTTTTTGTTGCGGTAAAGTTAACTGGTTCAAACAATATAAATAATGGGGGAGTTATTAAAACTGATAAAGGTAAAGTTAAAATAGTTAAAAATGAAGTTAGTCAAATAACTTTAGAATACTATAATGATAGTAATGGTAATTTTAAAATGAAAATCCCAAAAGGATGGAAAGTTGAAACTTTAGGTGATTATATTCATTTTACAATCAAAGTCTATAATCCCAAAAATCCAACATATCAATTTTTCTTTAATTTAAAAAGTGAGGGATATAATAAATCTGAAGCAGCTAAAAAATGGCAACAAAAATTTTATCCGAATGATATGTTTGCAAAGGCTGCTGTTATAGCTACGAAAGATACTGAAGGTTTTTATAAAATATTTAATGAAATGGGACCTTTAAATAATACAGCAACATTTACTTTTCCAATTCTTAGTGATTTTACTGTTATTGAAAATTTAGGTAAAAGTTCATTAGGGGGAGATGTATTAAGGGCATCATTTAAGGATGCTACAGATAAGGATGCTGAGGGGTTATTCACTGCTTATGTTTATGATGCTGGTCCATATTATGTATCTGAGGATTTTATGTCAACAAAGCAAGTAGATATCTATTTTTTAAGTGTTTATGATGCGATTTTTATTACTGCTCCGAAAGATGAGTTTATTGATTGGGAAGATACTTTAAATAAAGTTTCTGGATCTTTAGAGTTTACAGATGCTTTTATGAACGGATTTAATCAAGCTCAAGATGCAGTTATGAAAAATTTTCAAAATGTGAGAAGTATTTGTAATGAGATTTCTGCCGGTATAATGGATTCATGGGAAAAAAGAAGCAATTCATATGATATAATGAGTCAAAAACAAAGTGATGCAACACTAGGTTATGAAAGAGTTTATGATACTGAAACTAATGAAATTTATAAAGCTTATAATGGATTTACAGATGACTATAGTGGAGAAAGATATAAATCTATAAGTGATGATATGTATACTAAAAAAACAGATGGTTATATTGAAAAAATAGGTGGATAATGAAAAATAAAAAAATATGGATAATTGTAGGTAGTATTCTTTTAGTATTGTTAGTAATTTGTTTGATTCTATTTAATAAAAAAGATAACACTAATAATGGTGATAAAAATGATAAAAATAAAACATCATTAGTTGAAGAAGCCGCTAAAAATAGTAATAAAAGTGTTGATGACTATAAAAAGTTTTTAGGGGGAGAAGTATTAAATGAAAGTACATATTTTAATGAATATACTTTTATAAGTAGTAATAAAGCATATATATTTGATCCAGCAAAATTAAAAAATGGAGAGCTTAGTTATGTAAAAGTAATGGATATCCCAGAAAATTTAAAAATAGTTAACATAGGTATTCCATATGGCGCAGATATTCATTTTATTACAAGTGATGATGCTTATTATTCAATTGAAGATACTAATTTAGATAATAAAGTTGAAGCTGGTTATAATATGTTTGCAAATGCCAAATATAAACTTCAAAAATTTTATGACTCATATACTGAAAAAACTTATGAAGAAAAATTAGATTATGATTTAATATTTAATTTACATATGGTTAAAGATAATATAATTTATAAACTAAGTATTCCATTTGAAAGTTTTCATGATAAGAAATTTTATCCTTTTACTAAAACAAGGGTTGATGGAAATTATGAAGGTGAAAAAATATTAAATGTTTATAATGATAGAATTATAAGAACTGATAAGGCTTTTTATGAAATAGTAGATTATTATAAAGATGGAGAAAGAACTACAGGGACATTAAAAATGGAAATGTTATCGAAATATTATGATGATGTTTTAACATTTACGTATGAATATGTAATTCTTAAAGATTATACTTTGATACCAATTAAAGATACATTTGTAAATCGTGGTAAGAAGTATGCTGAATACAATTATAAAGATTGCTTTGAAGAAGAAATAAAAGATTTCATAGAATAAGGAGATAGATTATGAAAAAAATTATATTTAGTATTATAGTTGCTTTTGCAATGATACTTGGAGTTAATGCTACTGAAAAGAATGAAGTTACATTAAATTTTAAAAATGGAATTATTCATGATGGATATGTAGAATATAGCAAAGTGGCAAATATACAATTGTTTAAAGATGATAATTTAGTTGTAGATATTTCAAATAATATGATAATTGATTTAAATGAAGCAGAGTACAAGTTTGTAATTGATGAAATTGAGGACAAAAGTGTTGCTGGTGTTAATATGCCTATAAAATTAATGATTAATAATTGGTATTACTCCATTTCTACATCAATAGTGGAAGGAAGCAAGCCTTCATTTAAATTAGAATCAAGCAAATTTAGTGGAACACTAGAAGTTAAATTTTTAAGAACAAATATTGGTATTAATACAAAAGTTGAAAATATATATAATGATATATCATCAAAAGGTATTATTGATTTAACTGATAGTAAGGAATATGTAATAGATTTTTCTAAGAATGATGAATTAACAGAAGGATTAAAGTCATTTGCAGATTTAGAAAAAAACTTATATTACAAAAGAGTAAATGATGGTCTATTAATAACAGATAATGAAAATGAAGCTGTTATAAAGATAGTAGGAAAGAAGTCTGAAAATAAGGCAATATTAACTGCAGTAAATATTGAAACTAAAAAAAGTGAAATTTTTAAAGGATTCCATATGCAATATACAGGTTCATCACTTAAATATAATAGTACTAGTGATAGTATTATATATGAAACAAGATTTGATTATTATACTAGATGCACTTATGAATTTACATTTCAATATGTAAAAGAAGAAATTAGCTCTAATGAATATAGGTTTCTTGATGGAGAAAATCAAAATTATACTATAAATAAAGATAATGAATTAAAATTTAGAATTGATGCAGAGTATAGTTTATTTGATAAAGTATATATTGATAATGAATTAGTTGATGCAAATAATTATACTTCTAAAGAAGGAAGTACAATAATTACATTTAATAAGGATTATATAAATAATTTAAGTGTAGGTGGACATACTTTAAAAGTTATGTTTAATGATGGAGAAGCAACAACTAAGTTTAGTGTTTTAAAAGAGAAAATTGAAAATCCAAGTACAAAAGATAATTTTGAAAAATATGTTATAACAGGTATTGTTTCTATAGTTGGTTTAATAGGTTGCACTTTAATCCTTAAAAATAAAGAAGAAAAATAAAATAAGTTAACTACCTTTTATGGTAGTTTTTATTTTGGTATGTTATAATATTGGTATCTTAAGGAAAGTGAATTAAATGAATCAGGAAAAGATTGGTAAATTAATTAAAAAAATTAGAATAAAAAATAAATTAAGTCAAAAAGAATTTGCGGATAAATATGGAGTTACACCTCAAGCAGTAAGTAAGTGGGAGACTGGTAAAAATATTCCTGATATAGCTATATTAAAAGAAATATGTAATGATAATAATTTAAAGATAGATGAATTTCTAAGTGCAAAATCTATGAAAAGAAAAAATGTCATGATTATTATAATTATTTTATTATGTTTTATAGTCATAGGTATTGGTGTAATAACAGTAAAACATAATAATGATACTTTTAAATTAAAAACTATTACTTCAGCATGTAAAGAGTTTGGTTTATATGGAAGTATTGCATATAATAAAAGTAAATCTAGTATATATATTGATAATGTTACTTATTGTGGAGAAAAGAAATTACCTAAATATAAGAAGATTAGCTGTACATTATTTGAAAGAGAAGATGATACTATAAATGTTATAAATTCTTATGAATCGGAAGATGAAAAAGCTTTAACAATAGATAATTTTTTGAAGAATTTTTCTTTTAAAGTTGATGACTATGAACATTCATGCAAAAATTATAAAAAAGATTCATTTTATTTAGAAATAAAAGCTATTACTTTAGATGACAAAGTAGAGTTACATGAAATACCATTAGTTCTTGAGGATGATTGTAAATAGAAAATGTAAAATATTAAAATAGACTAGTAAAATAGTCTTTTTTTTGATAGAATTATTTTAGAAAGTAAGGTTGATGAAAATGTTTTTAGGTGAAAATCCAATTCATATTGAAGTAGAAAAAAAAGATGATGTAGCAAAATTGGTTTTGATGCCAGGGGATCCTTTGCGTGCTAAATATATTGCTGAAAATTTTTTAGAAAATGCTAAGTGTGTAACTAGTGTTAGAAATATGTTAGGATTTACTGGAACTTATAAAGGTGTACCTGTTACTGTTATGGGTAGTGGAATGGGGATGCCTAGTATGGGTATTTATTCTTTTGAGTTATTTCATTTCTTTGGAGTAGAAAAGATAATTAGAATTGGTACTTGTGGAGCTGTTAGTCCAAAGGCCAATATTAATGATATGCTTTTAAGTGAAAGTGTTTATAGTGAATCAAATTTTGCTTATACTTATAATAATTATAGAGAAAGAGTGGTAGTTGCTGATAAATCATTAAATGAAAATGTAATGTTAGCTGCAAATGAACTTGGATTAAATGACAATTTACATAAAGGAATGCTTACTACAATGGATGTTTTTGGGCCTTACATTGATTTTGAAAGGGTTCTTTCTAGAATTCCAAAAGAATATGAAGTATTGGGAGAAGAAATGGAAGCCTTTGGTCTTATTCATGTAGCAAATAGTATGGAAAGACATGCAACTGCTATTGCTACTGTTGTAGATTCAAAATTTAGTGATGTTGTTTTATCTATTGAAGAAAGACAAACGTCTTTAAATAATATGATAAAATTAGCACTTGAAGCCATAATAAAATAAGAAATAGGGTGATTAGATGGAAGCAATAAATGAAGAAATATTTAGAGCTTATGATATTAGAGGAACATATCCTAAAACTATAAATGAACAAGTAGCTTTTACAATAGGTAAGAGTTATGGTTCTTATTTACAAGAGAAATATAATAAAAATACTTGTATAGTTTCTCATGATAATAGATTATCAAGTGAAGCGTTAACTCAAAACCTTATTAAAGGTTTGGTTTCTAGTGGAATAAACATTATTTCTTTAGGATATACTACGACACCTATGAACTATTATGCTAGATATTTAAATCAAATGCCAGGTATTATGGTAACAGCTTCACATAATCCAAAAGATGATAATGGTTTTAAAATGTCTTTTGATGGTATGATTAATGCTCGGGGAGAAATGATTGAAGATTTTAAAAATTATACTTATGATGGAAATTTTAAAAATGGTCAAGGAAAAATTACTAATACAAATATTACTGATAAATATTTAGAATACTTAAAATTTTCTATTAAGTATGGTAAAAATAAAAGAAAGGTTGTAATTGACCCAGGAAATGGTGCAACTTGTCATATAATAAGAAAAGTATTTGATAATGCATTTTGTAATCCAATTTATATCAATGATATTTCTGATGGAACATTTCCAAATCACCATCCAGATCCTTGTGTAAAAGAAAATATGGTTCAACTTCAAAAAGCTGTTAAAGAAAATAGAGCAGACTTTGGAGTTGCTTATGATGGTGATGGAGATAGAATTGGTGTGGTAATGGAAAATGGAGAAGTAATGCCAATAGAATCTTTAATGCTTTTATATATTAAAGATATGTTTAATACAGTATCTAATAAAACATTTTTATATGATGTTAAATGTTCTAAAGTAATGGAAGATATGATTAACGTTTGGGGTGGAAAAGCAATATTGTATCGAACTGGTGCATCTTATACAGAATTTAAAACGCATGAAGAAAATTTGCCTTTTGGTGGTGAATATTCTGGACACTTGTATTTTAGAGATCGTGATGCTGATTGCGCAAGTGCAATATATGCTTCTTTAAGATTACTTGAAATAATGAGTAAGACAAGTGAAAAGTTAAGTAAGATGATAAAAGATTTTCCAAAATATTATTCTACACCAGAAATAAAGATTCCAAGTGATGATAATATAAAATTTAATGTTGTAGAACAGGTAAAAACATATGCGAAAATGAAAAATTATCCAATAAATGATATTGATGGCGTTAGAATTACTTATACAAATGGATGGGTTTTAGTAAGAGCAAGCAATACCGGACCTAATTTAACATTTAGAGCAGAAGCAACAAGTGAACAGGGGATAATTTCATTACAAAATATATATTTGCCAATGATTGAAGAATATAATAAACCTGTAGATATGTTATAACAATATATGTTTAAATATATTGTTATTTTTTGTAGAAAATCTATTTACAAGACTATGTTTATATAGTATAATGTTAATACATCAGCAAAAAAGATCAAAAATTTTACAAAAGGGTATTGCCAAAAGCAAAAAAATATTGTAAAATTAAAAAGGTTTTGTTAGTGGGCTTGTAGCTCAGCTGGTTAGAGCGCACGCCTGATAAGCGTGAGGTCGGAGGTTCAAGTCCCCCCAAGCCCACCATTAATAATGGCCCGTTGGTGAAGCGGTTTAACACACATGCCTTTCACGCATGCATACATGGGTTCAAATCCCGTACGGGTCACCAATTTTGATTATAACTCCGTAGTAGGAGTTTTTATTTGCAATAAAGGAGTTGCATTATGATATATTGTTATGATAAAAGAATTATAATAAATGAAGATATTATTAAGGAAATTAATAATGTTAAAAAAAAATACCCTGTGGTTTTATATGATGAAATTAATGATAATTTTTACAATTTAAAAGGAAAAGCGTGTTCTATCAAGGGACAAAGAGTTTTTCCTAGAACTGGTGCCTTACAAGTTGAAATTATTATAAATGCTATTGAAAGTAAAGATGGTATACCAATTAATAATATAGATATGGTAAATAAAATTGAACTTTGGCCTTTATATATTAAAACTAATAGAGATGTTTTAGTATTTGAAGGAAGAGAATTATTAAAAGAAGAAAATATTAGATATTTAAAAGAATTATTTGGAGAAAAAATGTTTATTAAAACTGTTACAAAAAATTTTGTTGGAGTTATTAACCCAAATATTTTAGAAAGAACTAATTGTAATTTTTGCAAAGCTTTAAAGTTTCATGAAAACGAACTATTTATAGTAAGTACCTTTGTAGATATTAAAGAAGATAAAATAGGTACTAAAGAATATAGATGTGTTGTTATTGATGGTAAAATATATAATATATCAAGATTAACTTTTTTTCAAAGCCATAAAATTGAAAATAAAGTGTTGGATTTTGCTTTAAATATTGTTAAAAATTATCCAGGTACTTATGTTGTTGATTTAATGGAAGATTCTAAAGGACTTATTGATATAGTAGAATTTAATCCAATTGAAGCATCAGGAATGTATTTGTATAATTCTATATGTGATAAGTCACTTGATTTAAAGCATGATAATATAGATTTAGATAAAAAGATAACTGATACCGAAGTCATAAAACCTATTTTAAATGCTAGATGTAAATGGAATAGTTATGGAATGTTTGCTGCCGATCTTAGAAGCATTTGCATGATTGGAGAAATAGGAGCTTTATTTTTTTCAGATACATTTGATGATTGTAATTTATATGGCTATGAAACTGAAAGTCTTAAACTTTCAAGACAATTTGAACCAATTAATGATTTATAAACAAAAAAACTTCCATAAATTTGGAAGTTTTTAATTGTTTAAATGGCGGAGCAGAGAGGATTTGAACCTCCGCGCCAGCATTCGCCGACCTAAATCCTTAGCAGGGATCCCTCTTCAGCCTCTTGAGTACTGCTCCATAAGCTACTTCTATATTTTAATATAAAAGTAGGTTCTTGTCAATTAGCTTATGCAAATATTTTCAATATTATCAATAAAATCTTGCATTACTGTTAAATAATCGTCTGTATTATCTGTTTCAATATTAATCATCGATTTAACATCAATTGTTTTGGCTTTATAATCATTTACGATTGTTTTTATATTTTCTGTATAATTATTATCTAAAACTAATATTGTTGTATATGTTTCTTTTTTGAAGTTGTTTTTAATGGAGTTAAGTGTTCCTTCAGTTAAAGTTTCTTCATCTAAGGAAACAATATTAAATCCATAGTTTTCTAAAAACTTAAATACATTATCACTAACTACCAGAGTGTTTGTGCCTTTAGATTGTGCTTCTTTACCAATAGCTCTCAAGTCAGCATCTTTTAAAGATAATATTTCTGATAATTCTTGATACTTTTTTTCAACATAATCTGATATTATTTGACTTTCTAAATATTCTTTTAAATAATCTTTAATGTTTTTAGCAAGCATTAAATAGTTATTTGGACTCATCCATAATTCTTTAACACCATTTTTATAAGATAATCCGTTAGAAACATCAATTATTAATAAGTTTTTATTTTTATTGATTAGATTTTTAGCTATTGTCTTTTCATTACTTAAGCCATTATAGATGAAAAGATCTGATTTGGCATATTTTTTTATTTGTTTATCTGTAAGTTCATAATTATAGACATCTGCACCACTTGGATAAATGCTTTCGATTGTTCCATAATCTTTATACATAAATTCAGTTAAATATTTAACTGGATATATAGTTGTATAAATTGTAGCATTTTCTAGATTGTCTTTTTTTAGACTGCATCCTGTTAAAAGAAATGCACTTAATATAATTAAAAATAGTTTTTTCATATTGTTTTTCCTTCTTTCTTAATCTCATCATGTCCATATTTTCCAAAAGGATGACATTTAAGTATTCTTTTGATTCCTAATTTTAATCCTTTGAATAGCCCAAATTCATTTAAGGCATCAATCATATACTCGCTGCATGTCGGAGTAAATCTGCACATTGAATGGGCATGAGTAGGGGTTACTTGATACCCTCTGATAATATAAATCAATAATTTTTTTATAAATACCACCTTTTAAACATTTTACTATATAATTATTCGTTTGTAAATGTTTTCAAAATAGAAAAAATTTGTTATAATTAGATAGAAATGGATATGATAATATGAAATATTTAGAAAAAATGGGTATTGAAATTAAAAACAAAGAGTTGTTAGAAACTGCTTTAACTCATAGTAGTTATTCAAATGAACATAATTGTGATAACTATGAAAGATTAGAATATTTGGGAGATGCAATACTAGAAGCAGTAACTAGTGAATATTTATATTTAAATACAGATTATAGTGAAGGTGAAATGACTAAGATTAGAGCTAATTATGTTTGTGAAAAAGCTTTAGCAACATATTCTAAAAAACTTGGTATTAATGGATATATTAGACTTGGACATGGACAAATACATAATTTGAATGATACAATTATTGCTGATGTTTTTGAAGCTGTAGCGGCATCAATATATTTAGATCAAGGATATGAAGTTGTAAAAAAATATTTACAAGATATTATTGTGCCATTTATTAAAGAAGGTTGGGATTTTAATACTGATTATAAAACTAAATTACAAGAAGCTGTGCAAACAAATAAGAAGTCTTTAGAATATGTATTAATTCGTGAATATGGTGAAGCTCATGATAAGACTTTTGAAATGGCAGTAAAAATAGATGATATAATATATGGAAAGGGTATTGGTAAAAGCAAAAAAGAAGCTGAACAAAATGCAGCATTGGATGCTTTAAATAAAAGTGTGGTGAAGTAAATGTATTTAAAAAGTATAAGAGCACAAGGTTTTAAATCTTTTGCAGATAAATTAGATTTGGAAATTAATCCCGGAATAACTGGAATTGTTGGACCAAATGGTTCTGGAAAAAGTAACATTGTTGATGCCGTAAGATGGGTTTTAGGAGAGCAATCAGTTAAATCCTTGCGTGGTCAAAATAATATGACCGATTGTATTTTTAGTGGTAGTGAATCTAGAGAAGCTCAAAAAAGAGCAATGGTTGCTTTGGTTTTTGATAATAGTGATCATTATTTACATAGTGATTTTAAAGAAGTGGAAATAAAAAGAATAGTTTATTCAACTGGTGAAAATGAGTATTATATTAATAATTCCAGAGTTAGACTTAAAGATATAACAGATTTATTTATTGATTCTGGTGCTGGAGCGAATGCGTTTAATATAATTAGTCAAGGAAATGTAACAGATATTGTAAATTCTAAATCTAGTGATCGAAGAGTTATTTTTGAAAGTGCAGCTGGGGTTTTAAAATATAAAAAACGTAAGGAAGAAAGTTTAAAGAAACTAGAGAGAACTGAAGAAAACTTAATGCGCATTAAGTTAGTTATTGATGAACTTTCTAAAACAGTTGAACCTTTAAAAGAACAAAGCATCGTAGCTAAAAGATATGTTGATATAAAAGGTGAGTTAGAAAGTATTGATATTGCTTTAATAGCAAAAGATATAACAGATTTAAATTTAGAATATTCTAAAATATGTGAAGAAATTAAAAATTTGAAAGAAAAATTAATTACTTTAAAAGATAGTGTCGGAGATTCTAAATTAGAGAAATTAAAATTAAAGAATCTGGAATTAGAAGAAAGAGTAAATAGAAAAAGAGAAGAATTACTTAAAATAACTGAAGAAATAGGTAATTTAAATAGTGAAAAAAAGATAACTGTTGAAAGAAAAAAATATGAAGCAAATAAAGATGTAATAGATGATAATTTAATTAAGTTAAAAGAGGATGAACTTAATATAAATAAAAATATTACAGTTTTAGAAAGAGAAATATTAGATATTGAAGCAAGTGTTAATGCTCAAAGAGAAAAAGGTGAAGAAGTAAAGAATAAACTTTTAGTGTTAAAAGTTAAGAAAAGTACAGCTAATAATTCTTTGATGGAAGCAACTAAGGCTAAGTTTTTATTAGAAAATAAAATTGAAATATTAGAAAATAATATAATGAGTGCTGAATCTGCTCCAGTTAGTGTTAGAAATATTTTAAATAATCCTAGACTTCATGGCATTCATAATACAATTGGAAAACTTTTGGATATACCAGAAAAATATATGATAGCTACAGATATTGCATTAGGGTCAAGTAGTAATTATTTAGTTGTTGATGATGATAATGCGGCATTAAGTGCCATAGATTTTTTGAAAGAAAGAAAGTTAGGACGAGCAACATTTTATCCATTAAATGTAATTAAGTCTAGATATGCAAGTAGTGAGGTAATAAATGATATTAAAAATATTAATGGTTATATTGGAATTCTTAGTGATTTAATTACTTATGATGGTAAATATAAAAATGTAATTGAAAATCAATTAGGACAAGTAATTGTGGTTGATAATGAAAGAACATTAAATATTATTGGTAAATTAATTAATTATAAATATAAAGTTGTTTCATTAGATGGAGAAATACTTCATGTGGGTGGTTCTATTACTGGTGGTACTAGTAAGAAAAATACAATGTTAAATGAAAAGAATGAACTTAATAAACAAAAAAATGATTTACAAAAATTAGAAATTAAAATAAAAGAATTGAGTGAAGAAGTAAATAATTTAAATGAAGAATCATTAGAACTTGAAGAAAGAGAAAATGTTTTAAATAAATATGTTGTTTTATTAAATGAAGAACTATTTAATAAGAGAACTAATTTAAGTAGAATGAATGAAGAACATAAAGGTATTTTAAGTGAACTTGAAGGGATAAATGATTTAAAAAGTAATAAGTTAGATGAACATTTAGTATTGCTTATGGAAAAGATTAATAATTTAAGTAAGAGTAAAGAATTACTTGAAAAAGATATTAAAGTAATAAGTAAAGAAAAAAATGATTTGAATGATGAAATAAATGAACTTGATAAAAAACTTAGAGATAGTAATAGTAGTTATAATTTAGTAAATAATGAGTTAAAAAATAAAGAAATTATTTCTGGAAAAATAGAAGTTAAATTAGATAATTTGTTAGATGAATTAAATAATGGATATAATTTAACTTATGAAGCAGCATGTGGAAGCTATAATTTAGAGATGGATAGTGATATAGCTCGTGAACATGTAAAAAATTTAAAGAAAGAATTATCAAGTTTAGGTAATGTAAATATTGGTGCTATTGAAGAGTATGATAGAATTTCTAAAAGATATGAATTTTTAAATAGTCAAAAATTTGATTTGGAAAGTGCTTCAAGTGAACTTAAAGAAATCATTAAAGAAATGGATGAAATAATGGTTAATAAATTTAAAAATTCATTTGAAAACATTAAAGTTGAATTTAGTAAAATATTTAAATTAATGTTTAAAGGTGGCAAAGGAGAACTAGTTTTAAGCGATCCAGATGATTTACTTAATACTGGTATTGATATTATTGCTATACCTCCGGGTAAAAAGATTAATTCTCCGGTTTCCTTAAGTGGGGGAGAAAAAGCTTTGACGGCGATATGCTTATTATTTGCCATGCTTGAGGTTAAGCCATCTCCGTTTGTTATCCTTGATGAAGCAGAGGCTGCCTTAGATGAAGTAAATGTTGATATGTTTGGTAAGTATCTAAGTGAAGAAAAATCTAGAAGCCAATTTATAGTAATTACTCATAAAAAGAGAATGATGGAATATGCTGATTCTTTATATGGAATTACAATGCAAGAATCTGGTGTAAGTAAAATAGTTAGTGCTAAATTAGAAAACTAATGTTAAAAAATGTAAAATTTTAAAATATTGTTTATAAAATTTATAAAATATGATAGAATTAATTTAAGGAGGATGACATTATGCCATGGTGGGTAATATTAATAATAGTTGTAGTTTTAATTGTTCTTTGGGCAATTAGTGTATATAATAAACTAGTTGTTTTAAGAAATAGAGTTAAAGATCAATGGGCTCAAATTGATGTTCAATTAAAGAGAAGATTTGATTTAATTCCAAATTTAGTAGAAACTGTTAAAGGGTATACTAAACATGAATCTGAAACACTTGAAGCAGTAATTAAAGCTCGTAATACTTATGTATCTGCGACTTTACCTGAAGATCAAATGAAAGCTGATGGAGAACTTACACAAGCAATTTCTAAATTATTTGCTTTAACTGAATCTTATCCAGATTTAAAAGCAAATACTAATTTCCAAGCTTTACAACAAGAACTTACTGAAACTGAAAGCAAAATTGCTGCAGCTAGACAATTTTATAATGATACTGTTTTAGTTTATAATAATAAAATAGCTATGGTTCCAAGTAATATTATTGCTAGTTTATTTAAGTTTACTAAAGAAGCTTTCTTTGAAGCTAATGAAACAGAACGACAAAATGTTCAAGTTAAATTTTAAAAAGACGTTCTAAACGTCTTTTTTTGAGAGGAGTTATGAGTTAATGAAAAAGATTTTAGTTGCTATAATTTGTTTTTTATGTATTCCTATAGTTACTCTAGCGGCAGATTATGATATAGAACATTTTTATATAGATGCAACACTTAAAGATAATGGAGATATGGATGTTTCTGAGTTAATTGTGTTAGATGGAACATTTAATGGCTATGAAAGAGATATAATTTATCAAAGTGATTATACAAATTATAATGCAAGTAATATTGAAAATTTAAGTGTTAGTGCTAAACATGTAAATGGAGTATCTTTTGATACATTTTATGAATCTTTTGATATTTTTAGTCAAGTAACTTATGCAAATAATGGTGATATGGGGAAATATATTTTATCGAGTTTAAGTGATGGTATTAGATTAAGAATGTATTACAGTACTGATAATGAATCTACGGCATTTTTAATTAAATATACATTAAAAGATGTAGGTATTTTACATAGTGATGTAGTAGAGTATTATTGGAATTTTATTGGTAATGGTTTTGAAGATGATATTAGGGATTTACAAATTAGAGTTAATTATCCAAGCAAAATGAATAAAGATGATTTTAGTTGGTGGTTTCATGGACCATTAACAGGAAATTCTGATATAGTGGATGCAAATACTTCTTATACAAGTGTTTTGGCTAGTGTAAAAAAAGTTTCAGCTTCTGAAGCAGTTGATTTTAGAACAATAATACCTAAAGATGGATTTAATGAATTATTATTTAAAAAAATCGATAATGAAGAAGTAAAAACAAGTATTATTGGACATGAAGATGAAATAGTAGCAAAGGATTTAAAAACAATAGAGAGAAATAAAACATTGTTTTATACCTTTGAAGGACTATCAGTGATTTATTATGTAATATTAATAATTGTTTGGATATATGTATATAAAAAGTATGATAAAGAAAGAACACCAAAATTTAATTTAGAGTATAATAGAGAATTTATTGATGATTATAATGTTGAAGTCATTGATTATTTAATGAATAGTAATATTACTCCGAATGCTATGAGTGCATCAATTATGAATTTGATTTATAAGAAAAATATTAAAGCTGAAAAAATAGTTGAAGAAAAAGATGGTTATAAATTCACATTGTTAAATAGGGATAATTTAAATGAAACAGAAAATTATTTAGTGGATTTTCTATTTGATAGAGTTGGTGTTAATAATGAATTTACAACTAAAGAGTTGAAAAAATATGCAAAATCTACACAAACTTGTGATAGATTTATGAGTAGTTATACCAAATGGAAAAATAAAGTAATTGAAGACGGAAAAAATCAAGGATTCTTTGATAAGTTACCAGGTAGATTTGGTTATGGATTCTTTATGTTATTGATAGCTTTTTTGATATATTTCTTTGGTGTAATAGTATTTAATGTTGAATTTTTCTTAATTCATACCTTAATATTTGCTGCAATCATATTTATTGTTTATATTGGAACTATAAAAAGAAAAAGTGAAAAAGGTATTGAAGATTATACTAAATGGAAAGCTTTTAAAAAATTCTTAAATGATTTTGGAACTTTCGATACTAAAGAATTACCAGAAATAATATTGTGGGAAAGATATTTAGTTTATGCAACAATATTTGGTTTAGCTGATAAAGTTGAAAAAGCAATGAATGTAAAAATTAAGGAATTAGATGTATCTAATATGTATGGCGATAATTATATTTTTATTAATAATTTTGATTTGACATCATCTATTAATCATTCAATTAATCAAGCTTATCAAGGCGCACAATCAACCATAACTAGAGAAAGTGCTAGTGCATCAGGTGGTTCTTTTGGAGGACATGGCGGAGGATTTTCTTCTGGTGGCGGCTTTGGTGGAGGCGGCGGCGGTGGCCGAGGCTTCTAAAATATAATTTAAAGAGCAAAAAAATGCTCTTTTTTTATATTTTAAACTTGGTAAAATTGAAGCTCAACGTGAAATGACTATAAATTTATTGAAAGAGAATATTTCAATAGAAAAGATTGTGGCTGTAACAGGATTATCTGAAGATAGGGTAAAAAAAATTGAATTAGATTAAAAATAATAATATTTGTTATTTAAGCTGTTTATTTTAATTTGACAGACTATTTGTTAATATGTTAAAATATTATCTTCTTATGAAGAGAAAGTTTAGTGGTTGAAGTGAAAAAACAAGAAGAACAAAAACATTTTCTTAGTTTAATGGCAAGAATTGGAGATTATGTCTTTATTGATATATCAAAACTTGATATTTCTAATGGGTATTATCCAAGTTCATTGTCTGACATAGATTCTTTTACAATGCATTTTTCTGTGGATGAAATTATGAATTCAATCAAAAGAGCAAATTTAGCAAGTAATAAATATCTAAACGGTACTTTAGTTATTGAGGATAATCAAAAGCATAATCCAATGATAGTTATTGATAAAGATTTTTATAATAATTTTAGAATTGATTTATTCTTAAGTGAAAAGATGAAAAATAAAAATGCTTTAAATAATATATTAAATAAATTTAGAGCTATTTGTAAAGATAAAGTTATTGAAGATAGTTTTATTCTTGCTATTAAAAATAATAATTTAGATTTAGCAGTTGATATATTATTTAATTTGCCATATATAACTTTAAGAAAATTTATTGTTTATTTAATTGAATTACGAAATAAAGAATTAGAAGAATTAGAAATTCAAGAAAGAATTCGTGATAAAGCAGCATAAAATGCTGTTTTTTTTCTATATTATGTATTATAATATAAATAGGGAAGTGATTTTTATGTTTAAGAAAAAAAATGAAATAGACACTGGTGGATTAAATGAAATTATATACTTAAGTAAAAACATATTAAAGTTACTTTTTATTATTTTAATTATTGGAATTATTTTGGCTGGTACAATTCTTTTAAAAGAATTAGGTGCTTTTAAATTTCTCGGTGGAGTTTTAAATGTACTTGCACCTTTGTTTATTGGTTTTGTTGTAGCTTGGTTATTTGCACCTTTAGTGGATAAGCTTACTAAAAAAGGTATGTCAAGAATTCTTTCATCAATGATTGTATATGTAATATTTATTGCTTTTTTGTTAGTATTCTTTAGAATATTTATTCCCATTATTTATAATGAATTAAATGAACTTATAAAAACATTACCAAGTATATTAAGTAAGATAACAGACTTTATTAATAATATATTTGATAAATTGGATACTGATGCTTTTGATATGAATGCTGTTAAAACTAATATATTAGACGCTATTACAATGTACGGCACAAGTATTTCAAGTAATTTACCAACGACGATTGTAAGTATTATGTCAAACTTAGTTAGTGGGTTGGGTACAATATTCTTTGGACTTATTATTGGATTATATATGTTATTTGATTTTGATAATGTTACAAATTTACTTCTTAAAGTTATACCTGTTAAACATCAAGTAGAAGTAGCTTCATTAGTTGAAAAAATAGGTTCTGAAGTTAGAAAATGTGTAAATGGAACATTATTAGTAGCATGTATGGTATTTGTTTGTGATACAATTGGTTTTAGTATTATTGGTTTAAAATCAGCATTATTATTTGGGTTATTCTGTGGTATTACAGACTTAATTCCATATATTGGTCCATATTTAGGTACTGCAGTAGCAACAGTTGTTGGGCTTACTCAAAGTCCATTAATAGGTCTTGGAGTATTTATTATAGCTTGTGTTGTTCAACTTATTGAGTCATATGTTTTACAACCAATTGTAATGAGTAAAGCTACGAACTTACATCCAGTTATAATTATATGTGGACTTCTTATTTTTGGACATTTCTTTGGTATAGTAGGTATGGTCTTAGCAACACCAATTATGTCAGTTATTAAAGTTATATTAGAATTTATTATTGAAAAGTTTGAATTATTTCAAAGAAAAAATGAAGAAGAAAAAGCAATATGATAAACCATATTGCTTTTTATGATGGCTAGTATTAAAAATAGTGTTTATGGAATGTTTAGTTGATTGGATGCATACACCAATGTGGTAGCATCCAGCATGTTAAATTGGATGTTCCATTTTATTTTATGCAAAATATTTTGCTAGATACATATTAACACAGATTTAAATAAATGTCAATTTACTTGACAAGATTAAAAAATGTGTGTATATTAATAAATGTAATCGTTGATGTGAGAGGTTATTTAAAAATTCTTATAGAAAGTTAGTGGTTGATGGAAGCTAATAGAAGGGTTAAATAATTGCTGCTTACAGAGATTAATCGGGTTATTCCGTTATCGAAATTAAGTTAATTAAAGGATGGTACCGTCATTTATGACTCCTTTTGGGCCATTCTTTTTTATTTTTATGAAAGGATTGATTATATGAAAATATTTGTTGTTGGGGGAAAAAGTGGAAGTGGCAAAAATGAAGTTGCTAAAATGATTGAAGAATTTTATATTTACAAATTAAAGAAATGTGTAACAACTGAATTTAGTAAATATATTAAATTGTTTGCTAAAGAACTAACTGATTGGGATGGAATAAGTCAAAATAAACCTAGAAGATTTTTACAAACTTTTGGTGCTAAAGTTAGAAGCTATGATGAAAGATTTTTAACTAAGAGAATGATTGAAGATATTTCCTTGTATGAGGATTTTGCTGATGTCGTAATAATTAGTGATGCAAGAATGCCTTTGGAATTTGAAGATATGAAAGAAAACTTTGATGATGTTACAAGTATTCTTGTGATAAATAATTTTGCTCCGAGTAAACTTACTATCGAAGAACAAAGTGATATTACAGAAAGAGCGCTTGAAAATTACGATGAATTTGATTATATAATTGCTAATGATGATTTAGCTAAAACAAAAGAGAAAGTATTTAAAATATTGGAGGAATTAAAATGAATATAAAAGATTTATTTATTAACTTTTTTATAAGTAAAGGACATAAACAAATACCAAGTGCACCAGTAGTTCCTGAAAATGATCCATCTGTGTTATTTAATACTGCTGGTATGCAACCTTTAATACCATATTTGATGGGAGAATCTCATCCTTATGGTACAAGATTATGTGATTATCAAAAATGTATAAGAACTAATGATTTAGATTCTATCGGAGATACTACCCACCATACTTTTTTTGAAATGTTAGGTAATTGGTCTTTAGGTGATTATTTTAAAGACGAAAGTATTGCCTGGAGTTTTGAATTTTTAACTAAACACTTAAACATTCCCGTAGAAAGACTTGCTGTGACTGTTTTTGCTGGTAACGAATTAATTCCATTTGATGAAGTAAGTTATAATAAATGGCTTAGCTTAGGAATAAAAAAAGAAAGAATTGCTAAAACTGTTGAAGATAACTTCTGGATAGCTGGAGCATCTGGTCCATGTGGTCCCGATACAGAAATATTTTATTTTAGAAGCAATGATGAAATTCCTGAAAACTTTGATCCTGAAGATGAAAGATGGGTTGAAATTTGGAATAATGTATTTATGCAATACTTTAAAGATGAAAATGGTAATGTAACTGAACTTCCTAAGAAAAATGTTGATACAGGAATGGGTGTTGAAAGAGTAACAGCAATCCTTGAAGGTGTAAATGATAATTATAAATCAAGTATATGGAGTGATGTAATTGATTTAATTAGCAAACTAACTAATTTGCCATATGAAGGTAATGAAGAAAGTATGAGAATTATTGCTGATCATATTAGAACTGCAGTATTTATTAGTGCAGACCCAGCAGGTATAAAACCAAGTAATACTGACCAAGGGTATATTTTAAGAAGATTAATAAGAAGAGCAATAAGACATGCTAAGAAATTAAATATTGATATAAATAGTAATTGGGAAGAACAAATAGCTAAATTACTTATTTCTAAATATAAAAAATATTATAGTGAACTTGATAGTAATGAAGCTGTTGTTTTAGAAGTTTTGAAAAATGAAAAAGAAAAATTTAATAAAACTTTAGAAAAAGGTTTAAGAGAATTTGCTAAAGTAAGTAATAAAGATATTGATGGAGAAACAGCATTTCATTTATACGATACTTATGGTTTTCCAATAGAACTTACTGAAGAACTTGCTCATGATGCTGGCATTAATGTTGATGTTAAAGGCTTTCAAGAAAAATTTAAGGCTCATCAAGAGTTATCAAGAACTGCATCAGCTGGAAAATTTAAAGGTGGACTTGCAGGAAATAGTGAAATTGAAACTAAATATCATACTGCAACTCATTTACTTAATGCTGCTTTAAAAGTTGTAGTTGGACCAGATGTTCATCAAAAGGGAAGTAATATTACTGATGAAAGAATGCGTTTTGACTTTAGCTGTGACCATAAACTAAGTGATGAAGAAAAACAAAAAGCTGAAGATTTAGTGAATTTATGGATTAGTGAAGGTTTAGATGTTACTGTTGAAGAAATGGCTAAGGAAGATGCTATTAAAAGCGGGGCAGAATGTATGTTTATTGAAAAATATCCCGATATAGTTACAGTTTATTCTATCGGGGATGTTTCTAAAGAATTATGTGGTGGTCCACATGTTAAAAATACTAGTGAACTAGGACATTTTAAAATTAAAAAAGAAGAAGCATCTAGTGCTGGTGTTAGAAGAATTAAAGCAATTTTGGAAGAAAAATAATTTATTTAAAATAGATAATATGTAGATGTTATACGAATTATCTATTTTTTAATAGTTTTAAATGAGGTATATATGAAAGAATATAAACAAATAGGAGCTTATGGTTTAATTATTAAAAATAATCAAATTTTACTTATTAAAAAATTTGGGGGACCTTATGATGGAAAATTGGATTTACCCGGAGGTACTATTGAATTTTGTGAAAGACCAGAAGATGCATTAAAAAGAGAATTAATGGAAGAAGTTGGAATAGAAGTAGTTGATTATCATTTGTTTGATGCTGATTCTGTAGCTTTTGAATGGCAATTTAAAGAAGATATTTTAGTAAAAGTTCATCATACAGGAATTTTCTTTAAAGTATTAGGTTATAATAAGAAAATCAAAAAAGAAATTAAAGTTGATGAAGTAAATGATGATTCACTTGGAGCTGATTTTTATGAAATAAGTAGGCTTTCTAAAAATGAATTGTCATCTATTACTATAATGGAATTAGAAAAGTTGGGGTATAGTTTTAATTAAATTTTAATAAAATTTGATATTTTGCTTGCCAAAATAAATATTGTTTGATATATTTTTCTTAGCGCGAAAGGAATAGTTTTTAAAGATTAAAGTCATTTTATTATATGGTATCTAAATAATAATGACTTTTTTTGCGTGTTAAGGAGGTGTAGATGAACATATTAAAAGTAAGCAATCTTACAAAAACATATAAGGTTGCAGTAAGAAATAGTGGTCTTAAAAATGCTTTTAAATCATTTATAAAAAAAGAATATAATGAAGTAAAAGCTGTAGACGATATTTCTTTTGAATTGAAAAAAGGCGAAATTGTTGGCCTTATTGGACCAAATGGAGCTGGTAAAAGTACAACTATCAAAATGTTAACAGGAATACTTAAACCAGATAGTGGAAACATTAAAGTTTTAGGAATGAACCCAAGTGAAGACAGAGTAAAATATGTCAAAAATATTGGAGTTGTGTTTGGTCAAAAAAGTCAGCTTTGGTGGGACATACCTGCAGAAGATTCATTTGATTTATTAAAAGAAATTTATAAGATACCAGATAAATTATATGAAAATAATAAAAATGAATTAGTAAGTATTTTGCATCTTGAAGAAATAATTAAGAAACCTGTTAGACAATTAAGTCTTGGGGAAAGGATGAAGTGTGAATTAGTTGCATCACTCTTGCATAATCCTAAAATATTATTTTTAGATGAACCAACGATTGGTTTGGACGCTGTTAGTAAAGTAATTGTAAGAAACTTTATTAAAGATATTAATAAAAAGAAAAATGTAACTATAATTCTTACTACCCATGATATGAGAGATATTGAATCTTTAGCAAATCGATTAATTATTATTGGTAAAGGTAAAAAACTTTATGATGGGGATATAAAAGATATTAAAGAAAAATATACAAAAAATAAAATTGTAGAAATATTTTTTAGTGATTTGAAAAAAATACCTGATATTAAAAATACCAAAATTATTAATAAAGAAAAAGATGTTGTTAGAATTTTAATTGATACAAAAAAGATTAGTGTTTCATCTATAACTTTGGAATACTCAAAAGTTTGTGAAATAAAAGATGTAAATATAATTGAAAAAGGAATTGATGATATAATTTATGATTTATATCAAGAATTAGGTTTATGAGTCTGTATATAAAATATTTTAAATTAAGATTAATGACTATTTTTCAATATAGAGCTTCAGCTTTAGCAGGTATTGCTACCCAGTTTTTCTGGGGATTTATGATGTTATTTATTTATACTGCATTTTTTTCTTCAGGTGTTAATGTGGGAATAAGTTTAAAAGAAACTATAGCTTATCTTTGGCTTTATCAAGCATTTTTATCATTTCTAGGAGTTAGATTTGCTTTTCCAGAAATAACAGATGCTATAAAAAATGGTAGTGTTGCGTATGAAATTGTAAGACCATATAATCTTTATTATTGGTGGTATGTAAAAGTAATTACTAAAAGGGTATCAAATGGTATTTTAAAGTTTTTGCCAGTTATGATTTTAGCTTTTCTTTTACCAGAACCTTATAATTTACCTTTGCCATATAGTTTTGCAAGTTTTTTCTTATTTATTATTACATTTATTTTAGGCATTTTCTTAGTTTCAGCATTAAATTTACTTATTTATACTATTGGTTTTTATACCTACAATGCATCTGGAATAGGAAGTATATTAACTACAATAATGGATTTTCTAGCTGGAAGTTTAGTACCTGTTGTAATGTTACCTGCATTTATACAAAAAAGTACTTACTTTTTGCCATTTAGATTTATAAGTGATTTACCATATAGAATTTATTCTGGAAATATTGGTATTCTTGAAGGAAGCTATTCAATTTTTATACAATTAATTTGGATATTAATATTAGTTTTTATAGGAAACTTAATCGTAAAAAAATCTTTAAGAAAGGTATTTATACAAGGAGGTTAATATGAAATTAGTATTAAAATATATTTCAATGTATTTAAAAAGTGAGCTTGAATATAAGTCTTCATTTATTATGACTTTGATTTCACAGCTTGTAACAGTTAGCTTAAGTTCTTTTACAGTTGTAATTTTGATGGATAAATTTAAATTTTTAAATAACTATAATATTTATGAGGTTATTATAGCAATTGCTATAGTTCAATTTGGCTTTAGTCTTGCAGAAACATTTGCTAGGGGCTTTGATAAATTTTCAGAATTAATTAAAAATGGTACCTTAGACATATTATTAATTAGACCACGAAGTATATTTATGTCAGTGTTTGGAAGTAATTTGGAATTTACTAAAATAAGTAGAGTGATTGCTAGTTTAATTTTATTTATTATTGGAGTTGTAAATTTAGATTATGATATAGGTATTATTGGATATCTTTATATGTTTAGTTTACTTTTGTTTAGCACTTTAATTTATACATCAATTTTTATATTTTCGGCTTGCTTTTGTTTTAAAACTATTGAAGGCTTGGAGTTTATGAATATATTTACTGATGGTAGTAAAGAATTTGGTCAATATCCAATGGATATGTTTAAAAAAGAAGTTTTGTTATTATTTACATTTTTAGTGCCTCTGGCTTGTGTAAATTTTTATCCTTTAAAATTTATTTTCGGAAAAAGTAATAATATTTGGTTTTTAATAAGCCCATTATATACTTTGATAATTTTTGTATTAGCAGTTTTATTATTTAAAAAATGTATTAAAAATTATGAAGGAGCTGGTAGTTAATGGAATTTGATAAAGAAGTAAAAAAGTTGGAAGAAATTAAAAATACTTTTAAAGATTTAACACACGAATATGAAATAAAGATTCAAAATGCAATTAAAGAACATAAGAAAAATCCTTTGTTATATTCATCACTAATTGATCAATATAATAATAAATTAACGATGTTAAAGAAAACTATTAATAATCCATTTTTTGGAAGAATTGATTTTCATAATAGTAATGATGAAAATTTGATTTGTTATATAAGTAAAGTCGGGGTTCTTGATGATGCTGGAAATGCCATAACTGTGGACTGGAGAGCTCCGATTTCCACTCTTTATTACGATTCTGATGTTGGAAAGGCTCAATTTACTTCACCAGCAGGATTAGAAAAAGGTATTTTAAATTTAAAAAGACAATATACAATTGAAAATGGAAAACTAATAAATTTTCAAGATGTTAATACAATATCAAATGATGAATTATTAAAACCATTTTTAGAAAATAATATTGATAAAAGATTAAAAAATATTGTTTCAACCATTCAAAGTGAACAAAATGCCATAATTAGAAAGCCATTAAATGAAAATAATATTATTCAAGGGGCTGCCGGTTCAGGTAAGACAACTGTTGCATTACATCGAATTGCATATTTAGTATATAATGAACAAAAAAAATATAATGAAGATGCTTTTTTAGTAATCGGACCTAATAGTTATTTTATGAAATATATTTCTAGTGTTTTGCCGGACTTAGATGTATTTAATGTCAGTCAATATACTTTTTTAGATATTGTCAACAATTATTTAAAAGAAAAAATAAATATAATAGATCAATCTGAAGTATTAGAAAATGTTTTAGAGGGAATGGATACAAGTATTATTAAATTTAAGTCTTCTTTGTTATATAAAGATATTGTGGACGAATATATTAATGATTTAGAAGAAAGTATTGTTCATGGTCCAATTAAACTTATGAATTATACTTTGTTTAAAGAAGACGTAATAGAGAAATTTATTAATAAAAAGTCTTTAAGTATTGTTGAAAGAATAAATGAATTTATAAAATATGCAAAAAGCTATATTAAAAAACATGAAGATGTTATAAAGAATAATTATTGGAATATTTATAGAGAAGAATACTTAACAAGTAATGATGAAAAAAGAAAAAAAGCTATATTAGATGTGACTGAAGAATTTAATAAAAAAATAAAAAATATTGATAGTTTATTAAAAGATTACTTTAAAGATTATACTTTAAAACCTTTATCAATATATCGTAATTTTATAAGTGTTTTTGATAAATATAGTAATTATCCTTTAAATAAGGAAGAGAATATAAAAAGAATAAATAAAAAGACCTTAGGATATGAAGATTTACCAGCACTAGTGTACATTAATTTAAGATTTTATGGTTATAAAGGTAATGATAAATATATTCATGTTGTATTAGATGAGGCTCAAGATTTTGGATTGTTTCATTACTTTGTTATTAAAAATTTATTTAAAAATGCGACATTTAGTATATTCGGAGATTTAGCACAATCTATATATTCTTATCAATCTATTGATAATTGGGAAGAAGTAAAAAGTATTATTTATAATAATGATATCAATATTCTGCCTCTCGATAAGAGTTATCGTACAACATGTGAAATTATGGATAGTGCTAATAAAATATCTTCTCTATATGGATTTGGTAAGGCTCAATCATTTTTAAGACATGGACCTGAAGTATCATTTATTAAATATAATGAAATTAACCTGCTTGAAAAAATAAAATCTTTAAAAGATTGTGGGTATGGTAACATTGCAATTATATGTAAGAGTAAAAAATCAATTGAAAAGTATGCTAAAGACATAGACGCACCTGGTGTAAGTGTTATTACAAGTTATACATCAAAAGGATTAGAATTTGACTCTTGCATAGTTATGGATATGGATTTTGATAGAGAAAATATGCTTGATATGAAACTTCTTTATGTAGCAATGACTAGAGCTTTGCATGAATTAATTATAGTTGCAAAATAAAAAGCTTGGCAATATTTTAGTTTTATTATATACTTTAGGTAAAGTGAAAGGTGATTATATGTATAGTGTATTATTAAGTAAAATTGAATTTGTTTTTCCTTTAATAAAGGATAGATTAAAGAAAATAGTAAATGAAAATATGAAAGTTATAGTTATCCCATGGGCTTTTCCAATTGAACTTGATTATGATAGGTTAGTAAATGAATACTTTAAAGAAGGAGAAAAGAAGTATAATAAATATATTAATTCTTTGTTAGAACTAGGAATACAAAAAGAAAATATAACTATTTTAAATTGTTATGAAAAAGATACTTCTAACTTTAAAAACATAATAAATAATGCAGATTTATTAGTTTTACCTGGTGGTAATCCCGAAATGTTTTTTAGTAAGGTTGTTCAAGAAACTGAAATACTTTATGAAATAAAACATTTTAAAGGAATTATAATTGGTGAATCTGCTGGTGCTTGCTTACAATTTAAAAGATATTTTATAACTGCTAGAAATAATTATTATAAATATTTTGCCTTGTATGATGGTTTTGGTGTTTTAAATGATCCATTTTATATTGATGTTCATACTATAAATAATAGATTATATTTAAATTCTTTAGAAAAAATAGCTAAAGAAAAAAATAAAACCCTTTATGCAATATATAATGATGGGGCATTAATTTTAAATAGAGAAAATAATGAAATAGAGTTATTTGGAAATGTTGGAGTTTATAAATGATAAAATACTTGTTTAGTAATATTGATAAAGTTAATGGTTTTAATGAACAACAAATTAAATATTTATGTAAAGATTTAAAAACTTGTAAAAGTATTTTATTTGTTCCTGGAGATTATGATAAAGAAAAATATATTATTTATAAAGATAAAATTATTAGTGGAATAAACAAAATAAGAAAGTGACAAACTCTGCAAAAGGGTCTTATAGATTAACCTTTT